>MDSV01031789.1_pt1 | contig 152470 bp, 142 predicted proteins | sample 810851 | NCBI WGS metagenome assembly MDSV01 (sample SAMN05326640, study PRJNA326480) | marine metagenome | isolation source: seawater | place: Atlantic Ocean: North East | collected 2012
AAAACTATACATGTCATATCCGTAGTCATAAGTTAGCTCATCACCTTTTTTTATATCTTTAATTGAACTAATCCAAATTCTTCCTCTAATGATGTCAGTCTCACAATTTGGGTCACAAGAATGATTAATAAACTTGGCTAAATTCCAGGGAACCTTCCCATTGATATCATGTGTTTTGTTGAGTGTAAAAATATACACAGCGCCATTTGTGCCTGCTCTTTTATTAGCCGCAATATGAACATCAGCAATTTTATCTGATTTAGCTTTTGTTAGCTTTTCACCTACATATTCTATAATTTTGGTACCTGTTTCAATATTATGTTTTGCAAAAAGACCGGAAGAGTGAATAGATGACATTTTCTTTTGATATAATTTTTTTATTTTTTCCATGATTTGCGCCGTAGATACTGCCACAAGTGAAAAAAAAATCAAAGTAATAATTTAATTAGTAATTAAATATTTATGTTAATATAAATTATTGAGTTTTTCATATGATATTCCTGAACAAGAAGATTGGATTATTGCAAATAGATTAGAATTAGATTTAAAGTGGAATGAAAAGCAAATTACTGATCATTGTAAAAATACAGATTCATTAAATATTTTTTGTAAAAAAAATAATTTTATAATAGGCGCTCTTCTTACCCATAGAATTTTTTCAAATAGTAGTGAGCAAGAGATAGAAATCTTTCATTTAGGAGTTTTAAAGAATTTTCGACAAAGGGGAGTTGGATTTAAGATTATGAAAAGATTAGAGAAAATCTTGATTTTGAATAGAAAAATAACTTCCATTTTTCTTGAAGTTAGTAGTGAAAATCAAATAGCTATTAAACTTTATGAAAAATTACGTTATAAAACCTACCATGAAAGGAAAAATTATTATACTAAATCGCATAACTCGTTTTCAACTAAAGTGAATGCTATGCTTTTAAAAAAAAATCTTAATGAATAATTCAAAAAGTTTCTTTATTAAATCGTTTGGTTGTCAAATGAATATTTATGACTCCGATAAGATGAGAGATATTTTTATATCTCATGGCATGTCGCAAGCCAATCATTATGAACATGCAGATTACGTAGTTTTAAATACATGTCATATAAGGGAAAAAGCAACTGAAAAAACCTATTCCGATTTAGGCCGTGTAAATAAAAAAGGTAAAATTAATAATAAAATTATTGTTACAGGTTGTGTTGCACAAGCAGAGGGAGATTTAATACGAAAAAGAGTACCTTTTGTAGATTTAGTATTAGGCCCCCAGTCCTTGCAAACATTAGATAAATATTTAAGTAATGAAATTATTGAAGATAAAACTATAACTGAATTTGATGCTATAGAAAAATTTGACTCACTTAAAAAATTTCCATCATACAATTCTTCTTCGTCAGCTTTTTTAACAATTCAAGAAGGTTGCGATAAATTTTGTACTTTTTGTGTAGTTCCTTATACAAGAGGAAGTGAGTACTCTAGAAGAATTGATGACATTTTATTTGAAGCAAAAAATATGGCTAACTCTGGAGCTGTTGAGATAACCTTGCTTGGACAAAACGTTAATGCTTACCATGGAGAAGATAAAAATGGAACGCAAAGAGATTTAACTTATTTAATTAATAAGATTTCTGAAATTGAAAAAATTAAACGCATCACATATTCCACAAGTCATCCAAACAATATGACAGATAAGTTAATTGAATTACATGGCTCTAATGAAAAATTATTACCTTTTCTTCATTTGCCAGTTCAATCAGGTTCAAATAAAATTTTAAAATTAATGAACAGAAAGCACACCCGTGAATTTTATTTTGGAATAATAGATAAAATCAAAAAACAAAAGAAGGATATAGCCCTTTCCTCAGATTTTATTATTGGTTTTCCAGGTGAGGAGGAAAAAGACTTTGATGACACTATTGATCTAATAGAACAAGTTGAGTTTATGAATTCATACTCATTTATTTATAGCCCCAGACCGGGAACACCAGCAGCTGATAGAAAGCAAGTTTCTTTAAAAATCCAAGAGGAAAGACTTAAAATTGCTCAAAGCTTATTAAATGAGCAACAAAAAAATTTTAACAAAAAATTTTTAAAAAAAACCTTAGAGGTTTTAATTAGTAGTTCTGGAAAATATGAAGGCCAAGTAAAAGGAAGGTCAGAGTTTAATCAAAGTGTTGCAATAGAAGGAAATTCTAAATATATTGGTAACATTGTTCCAGTTAATATTACAGACGTATCATCACATTCACTTATTGGAAAAACTAAATCTTGATATCTATTAATAGTACAACCCACCAAAAGCAATTAGAATTTGAAGATAACCGATTTCTAGTATCACTGTTTGGTTCACATGATAAAAACTTAAAAGCATTAGAGGGTAAGTTTCAAGTAAAACTTTATAACAGAGGCAATTTACTATCAATTAAAGGTAAGCGAGATCCAGTTGAAAAAGCATACTTTATTATTGAGGGTCTTTATAACCGTCTCAAAAATAATGATATTACCCAAGAAGATCTTGAACAAAATATTGGTTTAGCAAAACCTGAATACATTAAGGAACAAATCAATCAAAATAACGATTATATGATAGCAACAAAATCAAAAACTATTTTTCCAAAAACTAAAAACCAAGAAAAACTAATTAGGGAATTACAAAATAAAGATGTAACTTTTGCCCTCGGTCCCGCAGGAACTGGAAAAACGTACTTAGCAGTTGCATATGGGGTAAGTTTATTTATTCAAGGTAAAGTTAATCGTCTTATTTTATCAAGACCTGCTGTAGAAGCAGGAGAAAGATTAGGTTTTTTACCAGGTGATATGAAAGAAAAAATCGACCCATATTTAAGACCCCTTTATGATGCATTGTATGAGATGATGCCAGGAGAAGAAGTTGACAGAAGAATTCTGAATAATGCTATTGAAATAGCACCACTTGCGTTTATGAGAGGTAGAACTCTTAACAAATCTTTTATTATACTTGATGAAGCACAAAATACTTTGCCAATGCAAATGAAAATGTTTTTAACTAGATTAGGCCAAGATAGTAAAATGGTCATTACAGGAGATCTTAGTCAAAAAGATCTTCCCGATAACGCAAAAAGTGGAATGTTTGATGCAATGGAAAAGCTAGAAAAAATAAGAGATATTGGTTTTGTTCATCTTAATAGCAGCGATGTTTGCAGGCATGGATTAGTTGAAAAAATCATCAACGCATACGATAAGTAATATACAATTTTGAAAATTAAAAATAAAATAATAGAGTTAGATTTTATAGGAGATAAAGATTTCCAAAACTTTTTAAAATTATCAAAAAATAAATTGAGACTTTTATTACAATATTTTGAAACTTTAAATTACAAATACGAATCAACTAATATATGTGTTAAAATTGTTCAGGAAGAGGAAATAAAAACCTTAAATAAATTATATCGAAAAAAAAATAAAATTACTGATATAATTTCTTTTGAAGATGATGGTTTTTCGGGAGATATAGCTATAACAATAAGTTACATTTTGAAAAATGGAAAATTTTCCCAACAAAACTTTTTTATGCTGTTGGTTCATGGAATGCTCCATCTTTTTGGTTATAAGCATGATAATAAATCAAATCGTGAACATATGAGACTTTTAGAAAATACTGCAATGGTTAACTTAGGTTTAAAAAAAACTCATGAAATTTAAAAAAAATCTTACATTAAAACTTTTAAAACATCAGATTAATGATGAGGCATTTAAAACAGAAATAATTAATCTAATATCTTCAAATTCAGATACTTCAGGGGTTGCAAAAATTGAAGAAAAAAAAATATTCAATAATCTTCTTAATGTTCATAAAAAAATTGCAGATGATGTAATGGTTCCTCGAGGGGAAATTATTTATATTGATAAAAATATTACAAAAAAAGAATTAATAAAAATAATTAATAAAGAAGCGCATTCCAGAATGCCTGTTGTTAGAGATAATTTAGAAAATTGTGTAGGAATGGTACATATTAAAGATTTATTCAAACAAATAAATCTTAAATCATTTAAAATTCAATCTCTTTTGAGAGAAGTGATTTTTGTCCCTTCTTCAACACCAGTTTTTACATTATTACAAAAAATGAAAAAGAAAAATATTCATTTGGCTATTGTTATAGATGAGTACAATACAGTAGCGGGACTTGTAACCATTGAGGATTTAGTTGAAGAAATTGTTGGTGAGATTGAAGATGAACATGATAAGGAAGAAGAACCCTTATATAATATTAAAAGCAATAAACTAATAATGGATGCTTCAATGTTAGTTGATGATTTTGAAAGAGAATTTGAGGTATCGATACCCGAAGATCTTAAGGAAGATGTAGGTACTATAGGCGGTATAATTTTTAATATAGCTGGTAAAATCCCAAAAAAATCTGAAAAATTTAAAATAAATAAAAAATTATCTTTTACTATTCATAAAGTATCCAAAAGAAAAATCATAGAAGTTGTGGTCGATGGTGTGAAAGTAAAATAGTGTGTTCTTAATAATTAGATCGCCTATATTAGTTTTAATAATTGCAACTTTATTATACCTTGCTTCTATACCGCCTTTTCTAATTTCCCCTTTTTATTATATTTCTTTTTTATTAATTTTTATTAACTTTTTAAAAAACAAAAATTTTAATTTAAAGTTTATTTTTTTATTTTTTTTATTAATTTATTTTTTTTCTCTTAGTTGGATAGCAGAGTCTTTTTATACGGGGGGGCTAATTTACACATTACTTGGATATTTAATGGTATTTTTGTTATCAGCTTTTTTAGCTTTTCTTAATTCATTACTTATCTTTTTTTTTAATTTTTATCTATCAAATAAAATAATTAAAATAATATTAATACCTTTGTCTATAGTTTTAATAGAAATTTTAAAAGAATTTCTTTTTGGAGGATTCCCATGGAACCCTTCTGCAATTATATGGATTGATAATTTTTATCTAAACAAAATATCTAGCATTATAGGAATATATGGTACCAGTATTTTAGTACATCTTACAATATCAATTAGTATAATTTTAATTGAATATAAAAAAAAAATTTCATTTTTTTATTTTAATGTTGTTTATTTTTTTTCTTTATTTTGTATCTTTTTTACCAGTCAAGTCTTTTGAATCAAATATTGATAATGATAAAAAACAACTTTCTATATTAATAATTCAATCAAATATTAAGCAGTCCCTTAGAAGTAACTCTGTAATTGATAATCTCAAAACTTATGAGGAATTAACTAAAAAAGCATTAGCCGAATTTCCAAGTTCAGATATAGTCATTTGGCCTGAAGGGTCAATTAATATTGATCTTAATAATAAAAAGCCACTTTTAAAAAGAATTGGAAATATTATTAACTCAAATCAAAAAATAATAATGGGCTCTAATGCTATACAAAACTCTAAGCTTTATAACAGGATGTATGTTATTAACAATAAAGGTGTTATTGAGCAATTCTATGATAAGCAAAAATTAGTTTTATTTGGAGAATATGTTCCAATTGTAAATACTTATATAAGTAAATTTTTAGAAATAGGGATGAATTTTTCAAAAGGAACTAATAAAAAAAAATTACAATTACCTAAAAATTTTGTTGCAAGTCCAATGATATGTTTTGAATCAATATTTGATTCTAGTCAAATTCATTCTGAAATTTGTAATTCTGATTTGATTATTCAAATTTCCAATGACTCTTGGTTCGGAGACAAATATGGTCCGATACAGCATTTTAAAAATTCAATTTTAAGAAGTTCTGAAAAAAATATGACATTGGTTAGGTCAACTCCTTCCGGAATCACGGCAGTGATAAATCCAAATGCACAAATTTTAAAAAGTATCCCTCAAGGTGATCAAGGTTATATAAATTTTAAAATTCATAAAACATTTAACGAAAAAAAATGTAGTTCTTTTATTCTTTTTAATTTATTTTTTTTAATTTTGATCTTTACCTCAGGTTTAATATATGACAGATCACGAAGTTAGATATTTTGGAAGAAAAAGAGGTAAATCTTTTCAAAGGCTAGAGCCTTTTGAAAAATTTTTAGATATACCATCAAAAAAAATTTTTACAGAAATGAAAAAAGTTCCAAAAGTTCTAGAAATAGGAATAGGAGATGGAATAAAAATTTCAGAAGATGCAAAAAATAATAATAAATATATATATATTGGCTGTGATATTTTTATAGACGGTGTTTTAAGAGCAACAAAATTTAAATTAGAAAATAAACTAGATAATTTATTTATTTTTCATTTAAATGTTCAGAGTTTAATCAAACTCTTTGATAATAACTTTCTTCAAGAAACAAGAATATTTTTTCCTGACCCATGGCCAAAAAATAAACACAAAAATAGAAGAACCTTTAATTCCAATTTATTGAAACAACTTTCCTCCAAGATGAGAAAAAACTCTATTTTAAAGTTCTCGACAGATCACGCGGATTACTTCCTTGATGCTATGATTTTATCATCTAAATATGGCTTTAAGTCCTATAATAATACACCTAATATGTGGCAATATAGTGCTTTCAACGCCACAGGAACAAAATATGAAAAAAAAGCCTTAGACAAAAATAATAAATTATTCTATTTTAGCGTTCTAAAATATTGACTAACTATTAAGGTGGGTTAACCCGCCTTTTTTTTTAACCATTATTTATTAAAAACAATGTTGAATCAAAATGAAATATTAAAAGTTGCAGATATAGTGTCACAAGAAAAAGGCATAGAAATAGATATTGTGATGCAAGCCATGGAAGAGTCTTTTGAAATTATTGCAAAGTCTAAATATGGAGTTGATAACAATATTAAAGCGGTAATTAATAGAGAAACAGGGAATTTTAAATTAACCCATGTTAAAGACATTGTTGAAAAAATTGATCCAGTTCTAAAAGCCAATCAAATACTAATTGATCAAGCAAAAAAACATGATGAGGAAGCATCAATTGGTGGCAAAATTGAAATAGAATTGCCTGCAGTAAGTTTTGGAAGAGTTACTGCAAATATGGCAAGACAAGTCATTTATACAAGAGTCAGAGAAGCAGAAAAGAAAAGACAGTTTAATGATTTTAAAGATAAAGTAGGAGAAGTTCTGTCAGGAATTGTAAAAAGAATTGAATTTGGAAATATAATTGTAGATTTAGGCAAGGCCGAAGGTTTTTTAAGAAAAGATGAGTTAATTCCAAGAGAAAATTTTAAAACTGGAGATAGAATTAGAGCTTATTTTTTTGATATAAAAGAAGAAGTTAAAGGCCATCAGATTTCTCTATCAAGAACACATCCACAATTTATGGCAAAACTTTTTTCTCAAGAAGTACCTGAGATTTATGAAGGTCAGATTGAAATACTATCAGTTGCTAGAGATCCTGGCAGTAGAGGTAAAATTACAGTTAAAGCTAATGATAAATCTATTGACCCTGTTGGTGCGTGTGTAGGAATGAGAGGATCAAGAGTTCAAGCTATAGTTAATGAGTTGCAAGGAGAAAAAATTGATATAGTGAACTGGTCTGAAGTAAAATCTAGATATGTCATGAATGCTCTTTCACCTGCTGAAGTTGTTAAAGTAAATGAATTTTCCGACTCAAATAAAGTAGAAGTAGTTTTGCCTGAAGATCAGCTAAGTATAGCTATTGGTAGAAGGGGTCAAAATGTTAAACTTGCCTCTATTCTAACAGGACTTGAGATTGATATTCTAACTGAAAAGGAAGACACTGAGCGAAGACAAGCTGAGTTTAAAGAAGTCACACAATTGTTTGCAGAAAAATTAGACCTTGAAGATATGATAGCTCAACTATTGGTAGTAGAGGGTTATACAAGTGTAGACAAAATTAATGATTCAAGCATTAATGAAATTCAAAAGATTGAAGGATTTGATGAAGAACTCGCCTCTGAGATTCATTCTAGAGCAAAACAATATATAGAGAATGAAAAAATAAATCTTAAAAAGGAAATTCAAAGTTCAGGACTTGAGGATTACATAAAAAATATTGAAGAATTAGATGATAAGGTATTAAAATGTCTTATTGATAATAAAATTTTGACAAGACAAAATTTAGCTGACTTATCAACAGATGAACTTATTGGAAGGGACGGTATTCTATACAAACAAATAGATAAAAATGTTGCTGAAAAAGTTATTATGGATGCAAGGGAAATCTATTTAGATTAGTATTAGAATATTATATGAATCAGGATAATAAAAATATTAATAAACCTAAAGACGTAAAACAAAGCCAAAAATCAAATACAATTCCCCCACGAAAAAAATTAACCATCAATGCCTCGGGATTCCAAAAAAAATTATCCTCTTTAGCTGTAAATAATTTGCTTGAAGGTGAATCAGATTACGAAAAATTGCCCAGTTTATCAAAAGTCAAAAGAGCAAGAGAAAAACAAAAAACTAAGTATAAGCCAAATTTAACAAGTTCATCTAAGATTGTCAGAGAAGTCGACATACCAATAAAAATTACAGTTCAGGAATTAGCCAGTCGAATGTCTGAAAAAACAGGCGATGTAGTTAAAGCTCTCATGAAAAGTGGAATAATGGCTACGGCAAACCAATATATAGATGGAGACACCGCTGAATTAATTGTTACAGACCTTGGTCACACTCCAAAAAGAGAAGAAGCTATAAGTTTAAAAGATACAATATCAAATTATCAAAAGTCTAATAAATCATCCATAAAGAAGAGACCACCGATTGTTACTGTTATGGGTCATGTTGATCATGGAAAGACATCTCTTTTGGATGCCTTGAGAGATAGTAATGTCACTGCGAAGGAATCAGGAGGCATTACACAACATATTGGCGCTTATCAAGTCAAACATAAAGAAAGTCTTATAACCTTTCTAGACACCCCTGGTCATGCAGCTTTTTCAAATATAAGATCGAGAGGAGCAAACCTAACAGATATAGTTGTTTTAGTAGTGGCCGCCAATGATAGTGTTAAACCACAAACAATCGAAGCAATATCTCATGCTAAAACAGCAAAAGTGCCAATTATTTTAGCAATCAATAAGATTGACCTATCAGATGTCAATCCAGATAAAGTCAGAAATGACTTACTTTCCCATGAAGTTGTGGTTGAGAGTTTTAAAGGAGATGTATTAGAAACAGAAATTTCCGCATTAAAGAAAATCAACTTAGATAAACTTCTTGATAATATAATTTTACAATTGGATATTCTTAATTTAGATGTTGAATATAATAAACTAGCTGAAGCAATAGTCGTTGAGTCAAAAATAGAAACTGGCAGAGGGCCAGTAGCAACAATCATTATTAATAATGGTGTCCTGTCAGAAGGAGACCATTTTACTTGTGGCCAAGCATTTGGAAAGGTTAAAGCATTAATGAATGAAAATGGTGAAAGAATTAAAATTGCTACACCTGGAATGCCAGTCGAAGTTTTAGGGTTTGACTCAATACCTTTCGCAGGTGATACACTTTATGCAATGCCAAACGAAGACGCAGCCAAAGAGATAAGTGAAAAAGTAAAAGAACAAAAAAAATTAGAAAGCATGGATTCAGTAAAAAAATCCTCTCTTGAAGAAATGATGTCCAATATATCAAAAGGAGATATAAAAAAACTTCCTATAATTGTCAAAGCGGATGTACAAGGTTCATTAGAGGCAATTGTCTCTTCATTAGAAAAAGTAGGAAATAAAGAGGTTACAATTAATGTTGTTCATAGCGCTATAGGAGCTATTAATGAAAGTGATATTAGTCTTGCTAGCTCTGCTCAGGGAGTAGTAATAGGGTTTAATATTCGTGCTATACCACAGGCCAGAACAATAGCTAAAAGAGATAAAGTTGATATTAGGTATTATTCAATAATCTATGAGCTTGTTGATGATATGACTAAATTATTGTCCGGTCTTTTAACACCAGAAACAAAGGAAGAAATTATTGGACACGCAGAAGTCAGGGATACTTTTAATTCTTCTAAACTAGGGACAATTGCAGGATGCTATGTCACTAATGGATTTGTTTCAAATATAGCAAAAATACGTCTAGTTAGAGAAGGAAAGATTATCCATGAAGGAGAAGTAGGATCCTTAAAAAGATTTAAAGACGATGTAAAAGAAGTGAAAGAAAACTATGAATGCGGCATATCATTCAAAGATTATTCTGACATTCTGGTAAAAGATGAAATAGAATTTTACGTAAATAAAGAAATCAAAAAAGAATTATAGATTGCATAATAAGCCAAGTTTTAGAACACAAAAAATTGAACTTGCAATTAAAAGAACAACAGCAGAATACTTAGTTAAACATAAGGAGTTTCTTGAGGAATTCCCTTCTTTAAGAATAGAAATTACAGAAGTTAAAGTAAGTAAAGATTTAAGGTTTGGTAAAGTTTTTCTCATTCATAATATCGCAGAAGATGATTTTCAAAAATTTAAAAGAAAATATACAAGAAAAATTCAACAACTCATTGCTCAAACCTTAACCTCAAAATATATTCCTAAAATAACATTATTTGTTGATGAAACATTTAAAAAATCCTTAGAAGTACAAAAACTATTAGATAAACTCTAAGTGCATGAAAGAAATATTTGAAGAAAGTGGATGGTTAGCAATAAATAAACCAGAGGGAATAGAGTCATTTGGAATTATAAGAGAATTAAAGTTTAAATTTAAATTTAAAAAAATAGGATTTGTTGGAACTCTTGATCCTTTAGCTTCAGGAGTATTGCTAGTTGCGATAAATAAAGCAACAAAACTTATTCCTAAAATGCACTTAAAGAATAAACATTATGAGTTAATTATTTTTTTTGGTGCTGAAACAAAATCTTTAGACATCGAATCTAGATATACAAATTATAAAAAATTGAATCATGATCCAGAAAAGAGACTTGAAAAAATTAGAAATTTTATAGGTTCGTATAACCAAAAAATTCCTATTTTTTCAGCACATAAAATTAATGGCAAAAATTTTTATCAATTAGCAAGAAAAAATCAAAATTTAACTCATAAATATAAAGGCATAGAAGTCTCTAGTTTAAAGATAATCAGCAATACTGATCACACAATGTCCATTAAAATAGAGTGTTCAGCAGGCTTTTATGTTAGGTCGTTTGCTTCAGAGCTATCTTATGAGTTAAATGAATTAGGTTATGCCATAAGTATAAAAAGGACTAAAATTGGGGATATAGATATTAATAAATGCTTAGATATTCAGAATATTCTTGATTTTTCTTGCATAAATGATTTATATAGCGCAATTATTCCAATTTATTCTGGACGACATCCTGGGTAAATGTAGTCAAATTTTTGGAAGGAGTTACGATGTCGAATATAGAGCTAAAAGATATATCAAGATCTGATAATGACACTGGTTCACCAGAGTCTCAAATTTTTTTTCTAACAAAAAAAATTAATCTTCTAACAGAACATATCAAAGTCCATAAGAAAGATTTCCACTCAAGAAGAGGTCTGCTAATGATGGTTGGTAAAAGAAATAGGTTAATGGGTTATTTAAAGAAGAAGAACGATACAAAATATACAGAAGTAGCAGAAAAGTTAAAATTAAGAAAAAAGTAAGACCTTATAAGAAGGCGGAAAGAGTATTATGACTAAAATTGAACACAAATTTAAACATGGCGAACATGAAATTACACTTGAAACAAATAGAGTGGCAAAACAAGCAGATGCCTCAGTATTAGTTTACTGTGGCGATACTGTTGTAATGGCAAACATATGTGCTGCGAAGACACAAAAACCAGATATTGATTTTTTTCCACTAACAGTCAACTATCAAGAAAAATATTATGCTTCAGGAAAAATTCCTGGTGGATTTTTTAAAAGAGAAGCAAGACCAACCGAAAGAGAAACTCTAATTTGTAGATTAGTTGACAGACCAGTTAGGCCTCTATTTCATAAAAATTTTAAAAATGAGACACAGATTATGCTAACAGTTCTGTCTTATGATGGAGTTGTTGATCCAGATATTATCGCAATGTATGCAACAAGTGCAGCTTTAGCAATTTCAGGACTTCCTGTACAAGGAGTTTTAGGCGCGGCAAGAGTTGGCTATATAGAAGATAAAATTGTTATTAACCCTTCAATTCAAGAATTAGAAAACTCAAGTCTAGATCTTGTTGTAGCAGGAACTGATGAAGGAGTTCTAATGGTTGAGTCAGAAGCAAAAGAATTACCTGAAGAAACAATGCTCGAAGCTGTAAATACAGGTCACGCTTTTTACCAAGAGTTTATTTCTAATGTTAAAGAATTTGCAACAAAAACTGAAATCAAACCATTTGCCGTTCCTGAACTTCCTGAATTTTATGAAGGACTTCAAAAGGATATTTCTGCAAAAATATCAGAAGATATTAGAGGAGCTTATAGCTTAACTGATAAGCAAGAAAGAAGTCAAAAATTAGAAGCAATAAGAACTTCAATCTTGGAAGAAATAGAAGATGATCAAAAATTAGCAGCTATTTCTATTATTAAGAATATTGAAAAAGATGTTGTCCGAGGAGATATTATCAAAAGTAAAAAGAGAATTGACGGAAGAAAACTAGATGAGGTAAGAAGTATTACTTGTGAATTAGATATTCTTCCAAGAGCCCATGGCTCAAGTTTATTTACAAGAGGAGAAACACAGGCATTAGTTGTAGCGACACTTGGAACAGGTGATGACGAACAAATGATTGACTCGCTAGATCCAATGAGCAAACAGCACTTTATGCTCCATTATAATTTTCCACCTTATTCAGTTGGTGAAGTTGGAAGAGCAGGATTCACAAGTCGTAGAGAAATTGGCCATGGTAAATTAGCATGGAGAGCGGTTAATCCAATGTTGCCATCAAAAACAGACTTCCCATATACTCTAAGAGTTGTATCTGAAATTACAGAATCAAATGGATCAAGTTCTATGGCCTCTGTTTGTGGAACCTCTTTATCCTTAATGGCAGCAGGCGTTCCAATTAAAAAACATATTGGCGGAATTGCTATGGGCCTAATTAAAGAAGGTGATGATTTTGTTGTATTAAGTGACATTCTTGGCGATGAGGATCATCTTGGTGATATGGACTTTAAAGTTGCAGGAACAGTAGATGGTATTACTTCACTTCAAATGGATATTAAGATTACAAGTATCACAAAAGAAATTATGCAGATTGCTTTAAATCAAGCTGCGGGAGGTAGAAAACATATTCTTGGAATAATGCAAGAAGCAATCTCTGAAACAAGATCAAAATTTTCCAAGCACGCACCTCAGATCGAAACTGTTATAGTTCCAAAAGATAAGATCAGAGAAGTTATTGGCTCAGGTGGAAAAGTAATTAGAAATATGGTTGAAGTATCAGGAGCAAAAATTGAAGTTAGTGATGAAGGTGAAGTAAAAATAGCTTCAAATAATGCCGACTCCCTTAATATGGCTAAGCAAATGGTAATGGATATTATTGCCGAACCAGAAATTGGTAAAATCTATAACGGCAAGGTTGTAAAAATTGTTGAATTTGGTGCATTTGTAAATTTTCTTGGTGCTAAAGATGGACTACTTCATGTTAGTCAAATATCAAAAGAGAGAGTGGCTAATGTATCTGATGTATTATCAGAAGGCCAAGAAGTTAAAGTTAAGGTTCTTGATGTTGATAGATCTGGTAAGGTAAAATTAAGCATGAAAGAAGTAACAGAATAACCAAAAATATTAAGTGAAATTAAATTATTTTATTTTATCGTTTTTTTTATGTATATCTTACGGTAATTCCAATGAGCAAATAATAAAATTAAACGAACTATACTTTAATAATGTTCTAGATTTATCAAGTTATAAAAAATCAATCACAAAGATAGGTGTTGATATTAATAGTAATGATTTTATTAGTTTATTTGAATTATTCGAAACAGGTGTATTAGATATAGAGTCATATAATCAAGCTTTAGAAAAAATAATTATTAACCGAGATCAGACTAAAGAAAATAATATAGTTGAAGATTTAATTAGTAATGACAAAATTTTTAAAACTTATAAGCACAAAAAATGTCAGGGTAGTAGCCAAATATGTAAGTTATTTGCTTTTGATAGCGTAGATCTTTATATGGAGAATGGTTCAATTTATGTTTCTAAAGACTTTGAGAAATGGCTTGTTGATAACGATCCAGATGTGGAGAAGGTTACAAAACAAATTTTTCATGATAAGGGAAATAAATTTTACACTACTATAAAGGTGTTACTCGTTGGCGGAAAAAAAGCAGAAGGAAACTTCAGGGGTACTTTGCAAAAAAATGATTTTGAACTTACCCTACTTGATATAAAAAGCAGAGGCGTTACTAAAGCTACAATTTATTTTGAATGAATTAAACTTCCTCTAGACTCATTCCAATTTTATTATAACCATTATCAACATATAAAATTTCTCCAGTAACTCCCTTAGAGAGGTCACTGACTAAATACACTGCTGATTTTCCAATATCGTCTAAAGACAAAGCTTTTTTTATAGGAGAATTATTAATAGTATAATTATAAATCTGTCTAGATTTATTAATAACAGCTCCAGCTAATGTTCTCATTGGACCTGCTGAAATACAATTCACCCTTATACCTCTATCTCCCATATCAACTGCTAAGTATTTTATTGAAGTTTCAAGAGCCGCCTTCGCAACTCCCATAACATTATAGCTTTGCATATATTTTTTTGCTCCGTAATAACTGAGAGACATAATAGATGCATTGTCATTTAATAAAGGAATAAATATTTTTGTAATTTCAGTTAATGAATATGTTGATATATGCAGTGTTTGAAGAAAATTTTCTTTAGATGTATTTAAATACTTTCCTGATAATTCGTTTTTATCAGAATAGGCTACAGCATGAACAATAAAATCAATTTTTGTATTAATTGAATTTTTTAATTGTTCAAGTGATTGGGTAGATGAAACGTCACAAGGAAAAACTCCAAGACAATCAACTTTTTGAGAGAGTGGCTCAACTCTTTTTTTTATAGAATCATTTTGATAGGTTAAATAAACTTGCGCTCCCTCTTTGCAAAGACTATCGGTAATACCCCAAGCTATTGAGTGATCATTAGCGATGCCTATTACTAATCCTTTTTTCCCTTCTAATATTTTATTCATGAAATTTTATAAGATAAATAGATGCGTTTGTTCCACCAAAACCAAAACTATTAGATAAAATTGAATTGATTTGAACTTCATTTTTTGTTTTAAGAATTATGTTCATGTTCTCTGCTTCAGGATCTAATTTTGAAATATTAGCAGATTCAACTAAAAAATTATTTTCCATCATAATAAGAGAGTAAATTGCTTCTTGTGCTCCTGTTGCTCCTAGAGAGTGACCAGTTAAAGATTTAGTAGAGCTTATAGGGGGAATATTGTCACCATACAACTTTTTAATGGACTGAAGTTCAATCATATCTCCTACAGGAGTAGAAGTTCCATGTGAGTTAATATAATCAACACTTTCGCCTCGAGTCGCCATATTCATGCATCTAATTGCACCTTCCCCTGATGGTTGAACCATATCATGACCATCAGAAGTCATTCCAAATCCTTTGATTTCAGCATATATTTTAGCACCTCTTTTTTGAGCACTTTCAAGACTTTCAACAACTATAACACCAGCTCCCCCAGCAATTACAAAACCATCACGATCTGCGTCGTATGCTCTTGAAGCGACTTCAGGTGTATTATTATATTTGCTCGATAATGCCCCCATTGCATCAAATAGAATAGACATAGTCCAGTGAGTCTCTTCCCCTCCACCAGCAAAAACTATTTCTTGTTGCCCATGTCTAATTAGATCAAAAGCATTTCCTATACAATGTAAACTTGTTGAACATGCAGAACTAATTGAATAATTAACACCTTTAATTTCAAAAGGAGTTGCAAGTGTTGCAGAGTTGGTACTAGACATTGTCCTAGTTACCATATAAGGACCAATTTTTTTTGGAGATTTTTCTCTTGCTATATCAAAAGCTTGTTGAAGTTGGTAAGTAGATGGTCCGCCAGATCCCATTACTAAACCTGTATTTACATTAGAAACTAAACTTTGACCTAAACCCGCATGCTCTATAGCTTCTTGCATAGCTACATAATTATATGCTGCTCCAGTCCCCATAAATCTTAAGACTTTTCTATCAACAGCTTCCTCAAGATTAATGGAAGGCTTTCCATGAACATGGCTTCTCATACCAAGTTCCTCATATTCTTTTTCATAAGTAATTCCAGATTTAACTTCTTTTAAACTTTTTAAAACTTCTTCCTTATTATTTCCTATGCAAGAAACAATTCCATATCCAGAAATAACAACTCTTTTATCACTCATTAAATAAACCAACCTTCAAATCATTTGCATGATATATAACTTTTTCATTATGAATAATTTGACCATCTCCGTATCCAATAGAAAGACCTTTTTTATTCATTGCTCTCTTTATATTAACCCTATAGCTAATTAATTTTTTATCAGGTTTTACTTCTTCAACAAATTTAATTTCACCAACTCCAAGAGCTCTTCCTTTTCCAGGATATCCAAGCCAACCTAGGTAAAATCCTAACATCTGCCATAAAGCATCTAATCCTAAGCAACCTGGCATAATTGGATCATCAAGAAAATGACATTCAAAAAACCATAAGTCTGATTTAATGTCTAGTTCAGCAACAATTTCACCTTTACTAAAAGAGCCACCATTTGTATTTACCTCTGTAATGCGATCAAACATTAACATAGGTGGCGCAGGTAATTGAGCATTGCCAGGACCAAAAATATTCGATTTACCGCATTCTATTAATTCTTCATAAGAAAAGCTGGATTGATTTTTAAAATTACTCATCATAAGTGTGATTACATTTAGATTGCTTCAATTCTAATTTGTTTATATCTGATGTCAAAAGATCAATTAATAAAATTTCACTTGAAATTTTTAATATTTTTTTTGCTAATCCAAGAATAATTTTATTACATGCAAGACTAGAAACAAAACCTGCTGTTGGGCCAATCATAGCGCTATTCAAGCATCTGTTATTTTGTTCATACATTTTAGGAAACAAACACTTAAAACAATTTGTATCTTTTAAATTCTTATAATCTTGTGAAAAAAAGATTCCCTCGCTGGAATTTATCGATATTGAACTGTAAGAAATGCATTTATTTTTTGCAAAAAGAGAGCTATTTGTTTTTGTTTGGTAATTGTCTGAACAGTCTAAGATATAGTCTAAATTATTAACATCATTTTTTTTAATATAATCTTCAAATGCTATTGGATACTGAAAAATATCAGTCACGCTATTAATGTTAGAAAGAACTTTTTTTGAAACTTCAGATTTAAGCTCTTCTATATGACTTTTATTATAATTTATTTGTCGATGCAGATTAGATAATGAAACTTTGTCATAATCAATCAGCGTAATTTTTCCGATACCTGCTCTAACTAAATATTGAGATGAGATTGTTCCCAAGGCGCCTAGTCCTATAAGTAACAAATGCTTTAAACCAAGATTCTTTTGACCAGTTTCAGAAATTCCCGGCACTAAAATTTGTCTTCCAAATTCTTCGATTATTTGATTTTTGCTCAAATTGCTTTTATGTAAATTCATAGTTTATTATTATTTAGTATAATAAGTTTAATAATTTTCTTGGCAAAATTATTTTTATTCATAGTTCCTAAATTAAACCAATTTAAATTTCTATCTATCAGATATCCATTATTTTTTTTGTCACCAAATATTTTGGTATTTTTTTTAGGATAATTTAAAATGAGAAAATCACAATTTTTATCAATTAATTTTTTTTTTGCATAAAACTTATGCCTATTTGTTTCAAAAGCAAACCCCACAATTAATTTTGGTCTTTTTTTCATTTTTGAAATTGATAGTAGAATATCCGGATTCTTAACAAGTTCTAAATTTAAATAATTATTTTTTTTTATTTTATTTTTTTTAATACTTTTAACTCTGTAATCTGAAACAGCAGCGTTAAAAATTGCTATATCAACTTCAGAATTTTTTCTTGCATGAATGAGCATTTCTTTTGCTGTCGTAATATCTATATATCTTACATAAGAAGATCTTATTTTTTTGACTGATATGTGGCCACAAATACAAGTTGTTTTAATTTTATTTTTTACTAGCTCTTTTATTATAGCAGTACCTTGGGCCCCTGATGATTCATTGGAGATATAGCGGACGGGATCTATGAATTCTCTTGTAGAACCAATAGTTATAAGTGCTGATTTCAATTATTTAAGTTGACCCAGAATTTCAATCGGCTCAACCAATCTTCCACTTCCATACTCACCGCATGCTAGTGAGCCGGAATCAGGACCTATAAACTCATGACCAAAATCTTTACAAATTTTAACATTTCTTTGGATAACAGGGTTAGCCCACATTTCTTTGTTCATTGCTGGAGCAAAATGAATTTTTTTATTTGCTGCTATAAGGCAGGTTGATGCTAAATCATCACATATCCCTTGAGAGAATTTAGATATGATGTTTGCAGTTGCAGGGTAAACTAATAAGTGTGTGTTGTCTCTTGCAAGCTTAATATGGCCAATATCTTTTTCCATGTCCAAGTCAAACAATTCAGAATAAATACGTTTTTTAGAAATACCTTCAATAAGCAGTTTTGATATGAATTCAAAAGTACTATTAGTAGCTATAATTTCATAATCAATATTTTGTTTCTCAAATATTCTTATTAAATCTAGAGATTTATAACAACCAACACTACCTGTAATTATTAATAAAATTTTCATAATTTTTTAAATATATATATGCTGTTAGCGCCCGAAAGAAAATGAATAGTTTTTTCATGATATAAATTTGCTGATTTTGCTAGCTTTATAATACTCTTTTCATTGGGAAATTTCTGAATACTATCTGCAAGATACTGATAACTCCTTCTGTCTTTAGCTATTAAACTTCCTAAAAATGGCAGAAAATTTTCTAAATAAAAATTAAATGATGAAGAAAAAATTTTTTTATTAGGATTGCCAAATTCCATAAATAAAAAATAACCATCTTTTTTTAAACACCTGTTAATTTCTTTAAAAGATTTTAATTTATTTTGAAAATTTCTAACACCATAAGTACAGGATATAATTTGAAAAAAATTTTTCTTATAAGGCATTTTTTCAGCATATCCAATTTTGTAATTAATATTTTTTTTTTGGTTTTTATCTTTAGATTTTAAGTGCATTTCACTTATGGGATCCAAAGCAAATAAATTTTTTTTTCTATTAAGTAAAAAAAAAATATCACCCGTTCCGCTTGCTACATCTAGTATGTTTTCAGAAGGTTTATGAAATTTTTCTAGCAATTCAGAATAATATTTCTTCCATAATCTATGAATACCAAAGCTCATTATATCATTCATCAAATCATATTTTTCGTTAGCCACTTTTTCAAAAATTTCTTTGATATTATATTCTATTAACTTATCTTGTTTTATCATGCCTGAACTTCCTGAAGTTGAAACTACAATAAGATATTTAAGCTCAAAAGTTAAAGAAAAAAAAATTTTAGATGCACTCAAATCATCTAAAAATCTTAGAAAAAACTTAGATTTAAAGGATCTAGAAATTTTAAAAAAAAGCAAAATTAAAAATGTTAGAAGAAAAGCAAAATATATTGTTTTTGACTTAACAAAAGATAATTATCTAATTATTCATTTAGGAATGAGTGGTAGATTAAAATTTTTGCAAGGAAATTATATAATTGAAAAACATGACCATTTGGTTTTGAAGTTTAAAAACTTTACAATAGTGTTAAATGATCCGAGAAGGTTCGGAATGTCTTTTTTACTTAAGAGTAAAAAAGAATTTTCTAATTTTTTCAAAAAATATGGTTATGATATATTTCAAGATAAAATTCCAAAGAAAAAATTATTTAAAAAAATTTCAATTAAAAATATGACTATTAAAAAAATGTTACTAGATCAGCAATATTTCGTTGGCATTGGTAATATATATGCTAATGAAATTCTTTTCCTATCTAAAGTCTCTCCAACAAGAAGATTAAATTTAATTAAATATAAAGAGTTTGAAATTATAGTTAAATCGATAAAACAAGTTTTAAAAAAAGCAATTAAAAATGGAGGATCATCTATAAGTGATTATAAGTCCCCAGATGGAATACTTGGAAGTTTCCAAAATATGTTTAATGTTTACCAAAAAGATGAAATTTTATATAAAAAGAAACTTTATTCAGTCAAAAAAATTGTCCAAAATGGCAGGTCAAGCTTTTACGCACCTGCTTTACAAAGATAAAAAAAAGTATAAGTTACTAACGTAATTAAAACAATAACCTGTTAATAAATTATAATAATGCCACAACATAAATCATCCAAAAAAAGACTTAGACAGTCAGATAAAAAAAAAGTAATTAATAAGAGCTTTAAATCTAACGTTAATACTGAAATTAAAGCAATTGAAAAACTTATAAATGATAAAAATCAAGAAGAATCAATGAAAAAACTTAAAGGCGTTATGTCCTTACTACATAAAGCCACAAAAAAGAAAATTATTAATTTAAATAAAGCATCTAGAACAATATCAAAGATTCAAAAAAATATATCATCGATTTCAAAATAAAAACTTGACTGCAAGTATTTTTTTCTAACCTTTTTCCAAATTCTTTTCTTCTTCTATGACTATTTTCATGATTTAATACCTGCACTTTAGTAGAGGAAGGACTTTAAAAATAGTGGACGAGGATTTTCATTTTAATGAAGTCAAATTATCTTGGCAAAAAACTTTAAGTGAGTTAAAGAAATCGCTTGATAAAAACACCTTTCAAAATTGGATAAAACCAGTATCTTTCGAGTCATACGATAATGGAATATTATCTCTATCAGTACCCACAAGATTTTTAAGGGATTGGATTATTAATAATTATGCTTCGGTTATAAAGAGAGTTTGTACTGATCAAGGTTCTCAAATAAAAAAACTTTCAATAATAGTAAAGGAAAAGAATGAAAGAATTATTCCTGGAACAGAAGCTATTTATCAAGACAAAGAAGAGGAAGAAGATACATATTATGATGATATATCTGCTCCGTTAGATCCAAAATTTACTTTTGATAATTTTATTGTGGGCAAACCAAACGAACTTGCATATGCTGCTGCACAAAGAGTAGCCGAGTCTGAGGTTGTAAGTTTTAATCCTTTATTTTTATATGGTGGTGTTGGTTTAGGTAAAACTCATTTAATGCATGCAGTCGCATGGTCAATAAAAAAAAGAAGCCCAAAAAAAAATGTTGTTTATTTGACAGCAGAAAAATTTATGTATCAGTTTATAAAAGCCCTTAGATTTAAAAATATTATGAGTTTTAAAGAGCAATTTAGATCAGTGGATGTTCTTATGATTGATGATGTTCAATTCATTATTGGTAAAGACAACACTCAAGAAGAGTTTTTCCATACTTTTAATACCTTGGTTGATAAAAAAAGACAAATAATTATATCTGCTGATAAATCCCCAGCAGACCTTGAAGGCCTCGAGGATAGATTAAAATCTAGATTAGGTTGGGGCTTAGTTGCCGATATTCACCCATTAACATATGAATTAAGACTGGGAATTCTCCAATCTAAATCAGAGCAAAAAAATCTAAAACTTTCCTCTGAAGTACTGGAGTTTTTAGCAAATAAAATTACTAACAACGTTAGAGAAATGGAAGGAGCACTCAATCGTTTAGCTGTTCATGGTTCTCTTCAACAATCAGATATCAGTATGGACATGGTAAAAGATGTTCTAAAAGATCTTTTAAGAACTAATTCTAGGAAAATAACAATTGATGAAATACAAAAAAAAGTTACCGAACATTATAATATTAGACTTTCCGATATGCATTCCCCTAGAAGGTCAAGATCGATTGCTAGACCAAGACAGGTAGCTATGTATTTAGCAAAATCTATAACAACTAGATCATTGCCAGAAATAGGAAGAAAATTTGGTGGAAGAGACCATACAACAGTAATTCATGCAATTAAAACTATTGAAGAAATAATGGTAAATGACCCTAGTCTTGCAGAAGATATTGAACTTTTAACTAGAATATTGCAAACTTCTTAGATCATGGAATTTAAATTAAGTAGGGAAGCCTTATTAAGAGTTCTTAACCATGTTAGTTCAATAGTTGATAGTAGATCTACAATAACAATTTTATCAAACCTATACATAAAATGTGAAAATAATAATGTGGAGGTAAGATCAACAGATATGGATATATCTATTAGAGAATTTGTATCTTGTGAGTCAGTAAAAAATGGTGAGGCAACTGTTAATTCAAGAATTTTAACTGATATTATTAGGAAAACAAAAAAAAATACGATTATTAAATTTAAGAGCGATGGAACTAGATTAATAATTAATTCTGAAAATTCAGTTTTTGAGCTAAATGCATTGTCTGCTGATGAATTTCCAAAATTTGTTCCTCTCAACCAAGCAAATTCATTTGAATTAACAGTTGATCAAATAAAAAGAATTTTCAATAAAACAAAATTTGCTATATCAGCAGAGGAAACTCGGTATTACTTAAATGGTGTTTATTTTCATACAGTAAAATCCGATGATAAAAATATTTTAAAAACTGTATCAACGGATGGCCATAGGTTAGCTAAAAATGAACTTGAAATTTCATCATCAGTTGACATTCAGGGCATAATAATGCCTAGAAAATTTATATTACAATTAGATAAAATTTTAGGTGATTTTGAGGGAACTGTTAAAATTGTTTCTAGCGAAACACAAGTGAGTTTTGAAACTGATAGTTTTATTATTATAAGTAAGCTTATTGATGGAAAATTTCCTGATTATGAAAAAGTTATACCAGTTGAAAATGATAAATTATTAGAAATTGAAACAGATCCATTTTTTAATGCAGTGGATAGGGTTTCAACGGTAAACCAAGATAAAACACCTACTGTTAAACTAGTTTTTGAAAATAATTGTGTAAAAATTATGGCAACTAGTACGGAAAGTAATAAAGGCGATGAAGAAGTTCAAGCTAATTATACCTCACAAAAACTAGAAATTCTTTTTAATTCAAAATATTTGTTAGATTTAAGAGATGTTCTAGAAAGTGAAAATATAATTTTGGAATTACTCAACCAATCATCTCCTGTAATTGTGAAAGATCCAAAAGATAATACTAGTATATACATATTAATGCCTATGCGAGTTTAGTTGAGCCTACCAAAACTTACTAAAATCAAATTAAATAATTTTAGAAATTTTAATGAATTATCTCTAGAATTTTCAAATCAACACACGCTTTTAAAAGGTAAAAATGCTGTAGGAAAAACGAGTATTCTAGAAGCAATATCTTTTTTATCACCAGGAAACGGTTTTAAAAAAGACAAACTTGATAATATTGTCAATTCATCTTCAAACAAAAAAGGAGCAAATATAAAATTTTTTTTTCAATATGAAGGAATGAATGAAAATATTTCAATCAATATTGAAGATAAAGATTTAAAATTATCCAAAGCTTACTTTTTAAATGATAAGAAAATAACCCAACAAGAATTATTAAATAAATTTCAATTATTTTGGTTTTCTGAACAAGATAAAATTTATTTTATTAAAGATAAGCAATATCATAGAGGTATTTGCAATAGAATAATTTGTTATTTTGAGCCAAATTTATTTAAATTATTAAATCAATTTTTAAGACTAAGAAGAGAAAAGAAAAAAATTCTATTAACTTCTAAAGATAAATCTTGGCTTAGCCAAATAGATATTCAACAACGAAATATATGTGAAAACATACTTAAAATAAAATATGATTTTATGAATTTTTATAAAGACTGTAGAAATAAAAGCAAAAATCTATTTTTTGAATATGATATATTTTTTGATTTTGAAAATATATCCATCTTTGATTTCATATCAAAGTTTGATCAAGAAATGAAAAATGAAAACGAATCAAAAGGTGAATATTCACTTATAAGTAAATACGATCCCTTAAAAAATGTTTTTCAACTTATGCACCAAGGCAAAAAAATTAATCAGCTGTCATCTGCTCAGTCAAAAATGCTAATTTTAAGCTTTCTTTTAGACTCTGCTAAATTTTTAAAATCTCAAAAAAACAAAATTACAATTTTTTTAATAGATGAAATTTTTGATAATTTTGATATATTAAACTTACAAAAAGTTATTCATTATTGTGCAAAAAACAACTTCCAATCTTTTTTCTCATCAACCGATAACTTCAACATCAAGGAACAATTAGATAACTTAAAAATATTAAGCATTAAATGACAAATAATTACTCAGCATCTTCAATTAAAGTTTTAAAAGGATTAGAGGCAGTTCGTAAAAGACCTGGAATGTATATTGGGGATACTGATGATGGAACCGGATTACATCATATGGTTTATGAAGTCCTAGATAATTCAATTGATGAAGCTCTTGGAGGTTTTTGTGACTCTATTCAACTAACTATTAATAAAGATGGATCAGCAATAATTACTGATAATGGTAGAGGTATTCCAGTTGATAAACATAAAGGAGAAAAAATTCCTGCCGCTGAAGTTATAATGACTCAACTTCATGCAGGGGGAAAATTTGATGATAATAGTTACAAAATATCTGGAGGACTGCATGGAGTAGGTGTTTCAGTAGTTAACGCATTGTCTGAAAAATTACTGTTAACAATAAAAAGAGATGGAAAAGTTTATTCAATGGAATTTAGAGATGGAGTTACATCAAAAAAATTAAAGCCAATCGGAGTTATGAAAAAAACTGAAAAAACTGGAACTTCTGTGCAATTTTGGCCGTCAAAAAAAATTTTTAGTAACACAGATTTTGTATTAAAAACACTAGAACACAGAGTAAGGCAATTGGCTTTTTTAAATTCAAATGTAAGAGTTCTGTTGTCTGATATGAGACAAAACAAAGCACAACCCGTTGAATTTTACTATCAAGGAGGTTTAAGTGCCTATGTACAATTTTTAAATACGCGTAAAAGCACCTTAAACAAAATAATATCTTTTTCAGGTCAGAGTGAAGGTGTAAAAGTCGAGGCGGCTTTACAGTGGAATGATGGATATTCAGAATCAATGCTTTCTTTTACAAATAATATTCCACAAGGGGATGGAGGTACTCATTTACAAGGATTCAGGTCGGCCTTAACAAGATCTTTGATTGGTTATTCAAATACCGTAGCAACATCAAAAAAAAATAGTGTAGTTCTTACAGGAGATGATGCTAGGGAGGGTATGACTTGTGTTTTGTCTGTAAAAGTACCTGATCCAAAATTTTCTTCTCAAACAAAAGATAAGCTTGTTTCTTCAGAAGTAAGGCCCATTGTAGAAAAAATAATTTCAGAACAATTGAGTGGTTGGCTAGAGCAAACACCTGGTGAAGCAAAAAAAATTGTTTCAAAAATTATTGAGGCAGCTTCTGCAAGGGATGCCGCAAGAAAGGCAAGAGAGTTAACTAGAAGGAAAAATGTTTTAGAAGGATCCTCACTACCTGGCAAACTCGCTGACTGCCAAGAAAAAGACCCTGCTAATTCAGAACTATTTATAGTTGAGGGAGATTCTGCTGGAGGATCTGCAAAACAAGGAAGGGACAGAGTAACCCAAGCAATACTTCCACTTAGAGGAAAAATTTTAAATGTTATTAAAGCAAGAGAAAATAAGGTACTAGAAAATAATGAAGTTTCAAACTTAATAACAGCGATAGGAGCTAGTCATGGCTCTGATTTTTCATTAGATAATATGCGTTATCATAAAATTATAATTATGACTGATGCCGACGTAGATGGTAGTCATATAAGAACACTTCTATTAACTTTTTTTCACAAATTTATGAAAGAAATAATTACTTCAGGTAGACTTTATATTGCCCAACCACCATTATACAGAGTTAAAAAAGGAAATTCAGAAAATTACTTACTTGATGATAGGGAATTAACAAAGTTTCTTCTAAAGAATAATCGTGATGAAATAGAGTTTAATTTATATAAAAAAAATAAAAAAGTTTCCTTAAAAGAAGAGGAGCTTAATAGCTTTGTTGAACTTGCATCAAAAGTAAATTCAGCATACCAAAATTTAGATTTAACTTATTTAGAACATCAGTTTTTTGATCAGATAATAAACACTTCTATTTTTCTAGAAGATTTTAATCCAAAAGATATTAACACAAATACATTTAAAAATTTCTTGTCAAACTTGAATTCTATTATGAAAGCAAAAGCCATGAAATATACATTTCAAAATATTATTAGTAATAATTTAATTTTTCTTCAAGAGAAAGAGGGTTATAAAAAAATAATTAAACTTCCTATTGAAAAACTAATTAATATAAGAAGCTTTATTTTGAAAGATAACATTAAACCTTTAAAAGATTTTGGATTTCACAAATCAACTGAAATTACATTTGGAATTACGAAAATAAATTCCAAAGAGATAAAGCATTGCTATGGTTTAGTAGAATTTTTTAATATTTTATTTGAGATGAGTAAAAAAGGTCAAAGTATTAGCAGATATAAGGGATTAGGTGAAATGAATCCAGATCAACTTTGGGAAACAACCTTGGATAGAAATAACCGCAGATTGCTCCAGGTAAAGTTAGAAGATGTTGTCAATACAACAAGAGTTCTTGATCAACTAATGGGAGATGATGTAACTGATAGAAGAAATTTTATTGAGCAAAATTCTGTAAAAGTAGCTAATTTAGACATATAATTTGCTAAATAATAATAATTTTTTATTTATAAACTCCTCTGACTTTACAAGAATAAGATTCATTGCTTTTTTAGGTCAAGCTCTAGCTTTAGGAGTAACTTATAATTTAGTTACAGTTGACAATACAGTTATAATTGCCTCAAGTTTAGTTGCCGGATCTTTATTAATCAGTAACGCATTAACTTACTATTTATTAAAACAAGGAAATAAAGTTCTAAGTGAAAATCAAATATTTTATTTTCTATTTTTTGATATTTTACAAATATCAATTTTAATTTCTATAAATGGTGGTTATACCAATCCATTTATTTTTATTATATTGGCACCTTTAGCTATCTCAGCAACATATTTATCAATAGAAAAAATTTTAATGATTGTTAGCTTAGCTTTAGTATGTTTTGCAGTAATTTTCAATTTTTATATTGAGCTGCCAGAAGATATAAGACCAATACTTAATGACAATTATAGTTTGGGAATAATGACATCTCTTTTTATAAGTAGTATTTTTATGGTTTTTTATCTTTTTTATTTTTCATTAAATTTTAAAAAAACTCAGGCCGCATATCAGCTTGCTAGTAATCAGCTCCAAAATGAAAAAGAACTTCTAAAAATAGGTGGTTTAGCTGCGGCTGCTGTTCATGAACTTGGCACGCCGCTTAATACAATCAATTTGATTATAAATGATTTTGAAAAAGATAAAAATTTAAATAAATATCATTCAAAAGATATTACTATATTGAAAGAGCAACTTGAAAGATGTAAAAAAATTCTAAAAGATCTTTCTACAAACCCTCAATCCAAAAAACCAGGAGCTGAGGTTACAAACATCTCTCTTGACGCCTATGCACAATCACTTACTGAACAATTCGTAAATAATTACAATGGAATAGAGCTAGATTTTAGAACTGATGAGGGTTCTAAAACAATTATTTTATCGCAGACCCCTGAATTAAATATTGCCATGAATAATATTATTCAAAATGCAATAAGCTTTGCATCATCTAGGATTGATATAATTACTGAAGTTTCTATGAATAATTATCTGATTAAAATCAAAGATGATGGCCCAGGTTTTGATAAAAAGTTTATAGCAAATTTTGGCAAACCATTCTATTCTACTAGGGCAAACAATACATTAAATATGGGTTTAGGTCTTTTTATTACAAAACAAATGATCGAAAATCTAAAGGGTAACGTAGAAATATATAATAATAATGGAGCTGAGGTTGTATTAAGATGGAACAAATAGACGAAATAAATATAAAAGATAAAACATTATTTATTATTGAAGATGATAAGTCTTTTCGTGAGAGATTAACGACATCTTTTACAAGAAAAGATTTTAATGTTACTTCAGCATCTTCTAAAAAAGAAGCTCTTGAAATACTTTCTAAATTTTCTTTTCAATATGCAATAGTCGATTTAAGGCTAGGTGATGGATCAGGTTTGGATGTTATAAAAGTTATTAAAGAGCAGAACCCAAGTTGTAGAACAGTAATGCTAACAAGTTATGGAAATATAGCTACAGCTGTTTCATCAGTAAAATTAGGAGCAGACGATTATGTTCCAAAACCAGCAAATGTTGATGATATTGAAAAGTCTCTTTTATCTGCTTCAAGTGCTCTGCCACCTCCACCAGAAAATCCTATGTCAGCTGATAGAATAAGATGGGAGCATATTCAAAGAGTTTTTACACAATGCAATAGAAATGTTTCCGAAACAGCAAGAAGACTAAAAATGCATAGAAGAACTCTCCAACGAATTCTTAACAAGCATGCACCTAAAGAATAGACTATAATAAGTTTGTGAAAAACAAACTAATTTTAGTCGATGGATCAGCATATATTTTTAGGGCTTACTATGCCTTACCACCGATGACTAATAGTCTTGGAATTCCTACTAATGCAGTATACGGATTTTGTAATATGATGCTTAAGTTAATTGAGCAATATGATGGCAATAAAATTATTATTGTTTTAGACGCTGGAAGAAATACATTTAGAAACAAAATCTACCCTGAATACAAAGCAAATAGAGGAGAAGCTCCTGAGGACCTAATCCCTCAATTTAAAATAATTAGAGAAGCAATAGATGCATTTGGATTAGATGTTATAGAAAAAAAAGATTTCGAAGCAGATGACGTGATTGCCTCTTATGCAAAGTATGGAAATGAAAATAATATCGAAACTATAGTCTATAGTTCAGATAAAGATCTTTTTCAGCTCTTAACAGGAACAATCAAGATTATTGATCCAATGAAAAATATTGAGATAGATGATGACAAAGTCTTTGAAAAGTTTGGGGTTAAGCCAGATAAGATCACAGATGTCCAATCCTTAATTGGTGATACCTCAGATAACATACCAGGCGTCCCAGGAATAGGCCCTAAAACTGCAGCTAAATTAATCAATGAATTTGGAAGTTTCGAGGATCTATTGAAAAATAAAGATCAGATACAAAACCTAAGAATTAAAAATCTGATTAGTGAGCATGAAAATCTTGCAAAAATTAGCCATGAACTTGTCATATTAAAAGACGACTTAGAGCTGCCCATAGAAATTAATAAAATTAAATCTTTTGACGATTCAGTAAAGCTAAATGATTTTTTTAAGAAATATGAATTTAAATCACTTATTAGAAACGAACTTCATGAAACTAAACCCAATGACACACCAGTAGAAAGAGACTTTCGGTCAATTATTGAAGTCAAAGACATTTTAGAATTCTTACAAAACCAAAAAAACCAATCATTGCTATCATGCGATTTAGAAACAGATAGTTTGAACGTAGAGCAAGCTAATATTATTGGTATTTCAATCGCAAATAATGACGAATCTGTTTATTTACCTTTCAAATCGCCTGAGAATGAAATTAATAAAAAAGATCGGATAAAAATTTTAAAGTCTCTCAATGATTTGTGTGAAGATGAAAGTATTTTAAAGATTTTTCATAATGCAAAATATGATTGTGTCATACTTCAAAGATACGGAGTGAACACTAGAAGCTTCCAAGATACACTTCTTATGTCCTATTTTATTAATAATGGAATTACCAAACATAATTTAGAGGACTTATATTTTTATTATTTTGGTGAGGCTAAAGAAAAATTTAAAGATGTTATCAAAAATGAGTCTAAGAGAAATTATAAGGATTTTTCCGAGGTCCCTTTAAAATTGGCAACAAATTACGCAGCTTTTGATTCCTTTGCGACTTTACAGATATTCAACAAATTATATCCTTTAGTAGCCCAAGATAAGAATAATTGGATTTACTACGAAGTTGATAAAAAACTAAGTTTAGTTTTACAAGATATGGAAAAAACAGGTTTTATGATTGATAGGCCCTTGCTATCAAAGCTAGAAACTGAAATAGGAAAAGAAATTCAAAAAATTGAAAAAAAAATATTTTCAATCTCTGGCTCAGAATTTAATGTTGGTTCCCCAAAGCAACTCACTGAGGTTTTTAAAAATTTAGACATTAATGTGAAAAAAAAAACAAAGGCAGGAGATTTCCAAACAAATGTAGCAGTGCTAGAACAACTAGAAAGTGAAGGCGTTGAAATTGCAACGCATATTCTACAATGGAGGCAATATTCAAAGCTCCACTCTACATATACATCCTCTCTAGCAGATCATGCAGATAAAGACGATAGAATTCATAGTACATTTAATATTGCCTCAACAATAACCGGAAGACTTAGTTCCTCGGAACCTAATTTACAAAATATTCCCATTAGATCTGAAGTTGGTAAAAAAATTAGAACTGCCTTTATAGCTAAAGAAAATTTTAAGTTATATAGCTTAGATTACTCACAAATTGAGTTAAGAATTTTATGCGAGGCATGCAAAGACCCTAATTTATTAGAAGCTTTCAACAATGATATTGATATTCATGAGAGTACAGCTCAACTTGTGTTTAGTAAGAAAAAAATTAATAAAGATGATAGAAGAATGGCCAAAATTATAAACTTTGGAATTATATATGGAATAAGTGCTTTTGGCTTAGCTAAACAACTTAAAGTTTCTAATCAAGAAGCAAAATATTTTATAGAAAATTATTTCAAAAAATTTCCAAATATTGAAAAATTTATGAATGAATCAATTGAAACAAGCAAAAAAAATGGCTATGTAGAAAACTTGTTCGGAAGAAAATCGTTTATTAAGAATATAAATTCAAAAAATTTTATGCTTAGATCTTATGCTGAAAGACTTGCAATAAATGCACCGATTCAAGGATCTGCTTCTGACTTAATTAAAATAGCTATGATTAAAATTCATAATTTTATTAAAGACGAAAACTTAATGTCAAAAATGATTTCACAGGTTCATGATGAGCTTTTATTTGAAATTCATATAAAAGAAGAAAATATTGTTGATAAAATTAAGAATATTATGGAAAGCTGCCATAAAGAATTTATTAAATTTGAGACACCAATCAAAGTTGATTTTGGAAAAGGAAAAAATTGGGGAGAGGCACATTGATTGAAAATATTAATTAAATACTTATCATTAATTTTTTTTTCTTTTTTTATATTTTATTTTTTGACATTAGTTTATTCATTTTCAAATATTTATTTATCATTTAAGGAAGAAGATTCAATTAAATTAAGAAATTTTTTAGACAAAAAAGAACTAGCTTATAATTTTGAAGAACAGTTAAATAAAATTATTTATAAAAAAATTAAAGCAGATTTGACGTTAAACTTTTTTTATAATTTAGATAAAAACAATTTTGATAAATTTATTAAAAATAATATTCAAGAATTATCATTTTATTTATCAGATGAAAAATTTCTTATTAATTTATATAAAAATCCAAGTTTATTTAAGCAATATATTGAAAACTTTAAGTTAGATGAATCTCAAAAACTAGAAAAGGAACATAAAACAAAAGAAAATAATTTAAATCCAAAAAAAAATAAATTTAAATTAGTAGGTCCAAATGTAAATGAATTATTTAAGGATACTAACTATTTTTTTCTTCTATCACACAATACATTTAAGTTAGATTTTATTCATAAAAATATAAATGTTATAGTTATGCTTAATCTGAATAAACTTATTTGGAAAATTAGCTATATTGAAATTAAATTTTAATTTAAATAATTTATTTACTAAAATTCTTCATTGGGGTTATTAAACGCAACCCATTTTTCAGCTTCTTTATGACCCCCTATATGCTTATTATCTATAACAATTTGAGGAAAAGATTTCGCATCCGGAAATTTTTCAAAGAATTTATTTCTATCAAAGTCTTGATCTAGCATCAAAACCCTTGGATTAAGTTCTTTAAGCACAGCTTTTGCCTTATTGCAGTTTATACAATTTTCTTTTGAATATATTTCTACTTTCATTTAAAAATTTTCATCAAAAGATAAAGATCTATCAGTTGGTCTTTGATATTCCGATACACGTTTTTCGAAGAAGTTTGTAACACCTTGAACATCAAGAGCCCTCATAAAGTCAAATGGATTTTCAGTATTAAACACTCTTTCAAATTCAAACAAGTCAGCAATTCTGTCTGCCACAGCTTCAATATATTGACACATCATTTCTTTATTCATACCAATCAAATCAACAGGTAATGCATCTTTTACAAACTCTTTTTCAAAATCAACGGCTTCTCTTACAATTTCTTCAAATTCTGATTGAGGTACATTCGCTGTAATTAAACTCAAGTCCTTAATATCGGAATCATTTAGACTAGAGTTGTTGTATTTGTCTCTTAATATTTTATACATCAATGCAGAAAAACTAAAGTGCATCCCTTCATCTCTTGCAATCCAATCATTTGATAAAGCCAATCCTGGTAAAAGACCCCTTTTCCTAAAATAGTATATGGCACAAAAAGATCCCGCAAAAAATAATCCTTCGACAAGACCAAATGCAATTAATCTTGTTAAAAGATTTTGTTTACCATTAAGCCATTTAGCTACCCACTGAGCTTTATGGTTGATACAAGGTACATTTTCTATGGCAGAAAATAATTTTTCTTTTTCTTCCCTATCGCTTACATAAGCTTCTATTTGGAGACCATACATTTCAGCATGTATTGATTCATTTGCCATTTGCATGGTAATAAAACATCGTGCTTCGGGAATTAAAATCTCATTATAAAACCTACTCGCAAGATTTTCATTAATCATGGCCTCTGAATTAGCAAAATAAGCGAGAACCTGCTTAATAAAATGTTTTTCCCCGTCCTTTAGTGTTTGTAAATCTCTAAGATCATCTTGAAGTGAAACTTCTTCCGTAGTCCAAAATGATTGAATATGTTGTTTGTATCTATCCCATATTTCTTGGTGCTTAATTGGAAAAATTGATTTACATCCTTTAGATATCATGATTTATACAACTTCCCTTAAGCACTGCATGTTAAACATTCCTCAGAATCTTCATTTTTTTCTTTTGTTTCTTTTAGAAAACTGTCTTTTGCTTGCTTTTCTGAAGAAACTGTTACTTTGACAGCATCAACCGCTGATCTACTTCTAAGATAGTACATGCCAGTTTTAAGTCCTTTTTTCCAAGCATACATATGCATAGAATTTACTTTTCCGAAAGTTGGATTGGATAGCCATAGGTTCATTGATTGTGTTTGATCAATGAAAGGTGCTCTATCAGCTGCCATATCAATAACAGTTTTTTGGGAAGTTTCCCAAACTGTCTTATAGATTTTTTTTAGGTCTTCTGGAAAGTTTGGAATATCTTGAACAGAGCCATTTTCTAAAACAATATTATCTCTCATTTCTTTACTCCAAAGCCCTCTTGTTGATAATTCTTTAACAAGATGTCTGTTTACTAAGAGAAATTCACCCGAAAGGGTTTGTCTTTTATATATATTTGAAGTTTGAACCTGGAAGGTTTCAGTATTGCCTAAAATAATACCAGTAGAAGCAGTAGGCATGCAAGCAGTTGTCAAAGAATTACGTACCCCGTGAGATTTTATTTCTTTTCTTAAATTCTCCCAGTCCCACATAGAAGAAGGAGTGATGCCCCATAAATCAAATTGAAATTTTCCTTCAGATAATGGAGATCCTTTAAAGGTTGAGTAAGGACCTTTTTCTTTAGAAAGCTCCATGGAAGATTCTATTGAACCAAAATAAATTGTTTCAAAAATATTCTTATTAATTTTTTTTGCCTCTTCCCCATCATGAGCTATACCCATCATAAAAAATACATCTGAAAGTCCTTGTATGCCAAGACCTATAGGTCTATGAAGCTTGTTAGATTTATTAGTTTTTTGAGTAGGGTAGAAATTAATATCTATAACCTGATCTAGGTTTCTAGTTGCAAGTTTAGAAGTTTGATAAAGTTTTTCATAATCAAAAGAATTTTTTTCTTGATTGACAAATTTTGGAAGAGCTATGGAGGCAAGATTGCAAACAGCAGTTTCTCCTTTTTCAGAATATTCTACGATTTCAGCACAAAGATTTGATGATTTAATTACACCTATATTTTTTTGATTTGACTTATTATTTATGGAATCCTTATACAACATATAAGGTTGTCCTGTTTCAATTTGAGCTTCTATAATTTTTGACATCAAAGTGCGTGCTTTTATTTTTGTCAGATGGGGTAAATCATTTTCATATTGAGTATATAAATTAACAAATTCATCACCATAGGTATCAGAAAGACCAGGGCATTCATGTTCACTCATCAAGGTCCAATCTTTATCTTCTTCAACTCTTTGCATAAAAAGATCAGGTATCCATAGAGCGTAAAAAAGATCTCTGGCTCTAAACTCTTCTGAGCCAGTGTTTTTTCTTAGTTCTAGAAATGCTTCTATATCCGCATGCCATGGCTCAAGATATATTGCAAAAGATCCTTTTCTTTTTCCACCTCCTTGATCAACAGATTTGGCTGTTTCATTAAATATTTTTAAGAAAGGTATAAGTCCATTTGATTTGCCATTTGTTGATTTTATTCTACTTCCGCCAGCTCTTATATTATGAGCATGTAGCCCAATACCCCCTGCTGTTTTAGATATAAGGGCACAATCTTTTATAGTGTTGAAAATACCCTCTATAGAGTCTTCTTCCATTCCAATTAAAAAACAAGAAGAAAGTTGCTGCATTTTCAAACCACTATTAAATAATGTTGGGGTAGCATGTGTATAAAATCCATTTGATAGAAGATCATAAGTTTTTTTTACAGCATCATAATTAAATTCATTGCATGAAACTGATAAAGCAACTCTCATCCATAAGTCTTGTGGCCTTTCAATAGTCTTGTTATTAAATTGTAATAAATAAGCACGCATTAGAGTTGTTAATGCAAAATAATCAAAATGATAGTCGCGATCATAATCTATAATTGCCTCAATTGATTCAGCATTTTGTTGAACCTTTTTATAATACTCTTCATTGAGAAGACCATCTTGAAATAAATTTTTGCTTGCTATAACAAATCCAGGTGTTTCTTTATGAAGTGCATTTGCTTTAATTCTGCCTGCTAGATATGAATAGTCAGGATGCTCAACTGTAAGTGCAGCCGCGGTTTCTGATAGGTAATTGTCTATTTCAGTAGTTGTAATATCGTTATACAAACCTTGAATTGCTTTTTGGGCTATAGTAATTGGATCAATTTCTAAACCATTAGAAAGAATAGAAATTCTATTTGTTATTTTATCAAGAGAAACCGGTTCTTGCTCACCATCTCGTTTTAAAACCATCATGGAAGAAACTCTTCCACCAGCCTGTTCTTTTAATTGATCAGTTTTGTATCTTTGAGAAGCTCTTTGTTCTCTATAAAGTACATACGCTCTTGCTACTTTGTGGTGTTCTTCTCTCATTAGAGCTAATTCAACTTGATCTTGAATATCCTCGATATGGATCATGTCTCCATCGGCTATTCTTCTGGTCAAAGCGGAAGTAACTGTTTCAGTTAATTTATTAACTGTTTTATCAATTTCTTCATTATTTCTAATATCAGTTTGGGCTAAAAAAGCCTTTCTTATTGCATTGGTAATTTTAGATGATTTAAAAGGAGTTATTGTTCCTTCTCTTCTTACAACGCTTAAGCTAAAAAGGTTGACCTTATTGGTTTTTTCACTATCAATTTCATTATTAATTTTTGAGACTTCTTCCTTTTCTTGTAAATTATTATTTGTTTCCACGGTGCAACCTCTAAAGTTTATTAAATCATTGCAAATAACACTAGATCTAGTGTCAGTTGCCTAATGAATATACTATAAGTAGTTTTTAATAGTCAATAACAAAACAATTTTAATTCCTAAATCCCAGTAAATTCAATCAATTAATTGAAAATTAATTCACATTATATAAAAGGTCTATTCACAGAATGACTAACAAATTATAAGGATTTGAAAATGTATTTTATTAAAAGTAAATAAAATTAAGGATATTGGGGTTTGAAAGATTCGCATAAATTGTCTTTATATGTGACCATCTTATATATACAAATTTAAGCACTTATTAGTAAATTTAAATAAATGCAAAAAATTTTAGGAATTGGAACCGCTTTAGTTGACATTATTTCAAAAGTTCAAGATCCCATAATTTCTAAATTGAGTCTCAATAAGGGGTCTATGTCCTTAATAGAAGAAAATCAAATTTCACAAATTAGAAGTTATTTTAAAAACCCTCTTATCACATCAGGTGGGTCGGTTTGCAATACTATTCATGAATTAAATAACTCTAAGCATGAAGCTTTATTTTTTGGAAAACTAAATGATGATGATTATGGAAAAGCTTTTGTAAAAGATATGGAAGAAGCTAATATTTCTTTTTTAGGAGTTAAGGAAAAAAATTCTCTTCCAACAGGATGTTGCAATATTCTTGTTACTGAAGATGGAGAAAGAACCATGGCAACTTATATTGGAATAGGTTCTCAACTTAGCCCAGAGGACATAAAAGAAAAAACTTTTAACAATATCAACCATGTTTATATAGAAGCTTATCTTTGGGATCATAATCTTACAAAAAAAGCTTTAGAAAAAGTTGGTCAACTATCAAAAAAATTAAATTTTGAATTATCTTTTTCTTTGTCTGACCCTTTTTGTGTTGTTAGAAATCGAACTGAGCTTCAAGAATATATAACAAAAAATGTTGATTTAATTTTTTGTAATTTTGAAGAAGCTAAAGAATTTACCCAGTCAGAAAATATGAACGATATAGCAAAATATTTTGGTCATTTAAAAAAGAAATTTGTAATGACATGTGGAGGAGAAGGAGCTTACTATTTTAACTTAGATAAAGTTATTCATGAGTCCGCATTAAAGGTTAAAAATGTTGTAGATACTACTGGGGCTGGGGATAATTTTGCAGCAGGTTTTTTAGAGGTATATTTAGATAACAGCTCGAATATTAAAGAAGCTTTAAAAAATGGAAATAATAAAGCAGCTGAAGTGATACAGCAATTAGGGCCTAGAATTAAAAGAACTTAGTTACTTAAGGTGTATCTCAGCCTTATTAATATCTTTTAAACTTTTGTCTGTGCCATATGCAAAGTGCTTTGTCATATCAGGATAATACTTATAAGCAATAGGTTTCCTCCCTAAGCTGACAGCCATCTCTCTTACATGGTGGGGTTCAGCTCCACAACAAATACCAATAAAATTGACATTCATTTCAGCACACTCTTTAGCAAAATTTCCCATTTCATACCTAGTACAAGTAAGTCCATCTAAAGCAATATGAGAAACATTACCATCGATGCAATCACATCTATCATCCTTAATATACATATGTGTTGGATATTCCTCTGTAGTTCTATATGGAACCGGTAGTGCTGCAACATGACAAGAAACCTTATCTCTAATTTCCGGAAGAAGTTTTTTTGTCATTGCAGGACCTCTGTAGCAATTTAAACCAACGACATCCGCTCCATTATCCTCTAGCATTTTACAAGCATCTCCAGGAGTATGACCTTCTCTAGTCGTATCGCCTTTAGGTATTGCTAAATTAACGACCGCAGTCAAACCCGCTTCTTTAATGCACTTCAAAGCAATTTTAGCTTCTCCAATCCATTGTATTGTTTCTGCAATTACAAAATCTACACCAGCATCTTTTGCCCATCCAATTTGTTCTTCAAACATTTTGTGACAATCAATATGAGACTTCTTATTGTTTGGTTCATATATGTTTGTATTTGCAACGTTACCCGCAACCATAAGTTTTAACTCAGGAAATTCACTTGCAGCATCTTTGGCAATTTTAAGTGCATTTGTTTGAAGCGACTCTAATAAATCTTCCTTACCTATTAGTCTGAGTTTCTCGCGATGTCCGTAATAAGTAAATGCCTCTACCACATCACTTCCACATCTAATAAACTCCCTATGAAGTTGTGATACAACCTCAGGATGTTCTAATACAACTTCAGGTACATATGCTCCTGCTTGTAAATAACCTCTTCGCTCCATTGCAAATAAATATCCTTCTGCGCAGATTACAGGACCCTCATTTAATCTTTCTACTAAGCTCATTTTGATCTACCCTTTACCATCAATTTTCTTAATTTGTATCAGAAACTAAGATTGCCATAAATCTAAAAATAACTCCTCAAACTTAATTTAATGAACTTCTAGAAAAGTTCTTGCAGTATAAATTCTATCTATATATGTTTCTTAAATGAATGATTACAAAGTAAAAGATACTTCCCAACACGTTTTTGGAAGGCAAGAAATCGAAATTGCTGAAACAGAAATGCCAGGATTAATGGCAATTAGAAAAAAATATGCCGAAAACCAACCTTTAAAAGGAGCCAATATTATGGGCTGTCTCCATATGACCATTCAAACAGCTGTACTAATAGAGACTTTAGTTGCCTTAGGCGCAAAATGCAGATGGAGCTCATGTAATATTTACTCAACTCAAGATCATGCAGCGGCTGCTATTGCTGAAAGTGGTACTCCAGTATTTGCCTGGAAGGGCATGAGTGAAGAAGAATTTTGGTGGTGCATAGATCAAACTATTGAAGCGGAAGATTGGGTGCCAAATATGATATTAGATGATGGTGGTGACTTAACGCTTAGGATGCATGAAAAATATCCAGAGTTATTAAAAAATGTAAAAGGTTTATCTGAAGAGACGACAACAGGGGTCCATCGTTTAGAACAAATGGCTGAGGAGGGAATACTGAAAGTTCCTGCTATTAATGTAAATGACTCAGTTACAAAAAGTAAATTTGATAATTTGTATGGATGTAAGGAAAGTTTAGTTGACGGAATTAGAAGAGGTACAGATGTAATGATGGCTGGAAAAGTTGCAGTAGTTTGTGGATTTGGGGATGTTGGAAAAGGAAGTGCAGCTAGTCTTCGAGGGGCTGGAGCTAGAGTCCAAATTACAGAGATTGACCCTATTTGTGCACTTCAGGCTGCAATGGAGGGTTATGAAGTTGTTACCATGGACGATGCAGCAAAGTATGCAGATATTTTTGTAACGGCTACAGGAAATACAGACATAATTACACAAGATCATATGAGAGATATGAAAGACAGAGCTATTGTTTGTAATATCGGTCACTTTGATAATGAAATACAAATCGACTCACTTGCAAATTATAAATGGGAAGAAATTAAACCGCAAGTTGATCAGGTAACTTTTCCTGATGGAAAGAAATTAATTATTTTATCAAAAGGCAGGTTGGTGAATTTAGGAAATGCTACTGGCCACCCTAGTTTTGTCATGAGCGCTTCATTTTCTAATCAGGTTCTAGCTCAAATAGAGCTTTGGGACAATCATGACAAATACGAAAATAAAGTTTATGTGCTACCTAAGAAATTGGATGAAATGGTTGCTATGTTTCATTTAGAAAAAGTAGGTGCTAAGTTGACTGAGTTATCAAAAAAACAAAGTGACTATTTAGGGATTGATCAGATAGGGCCATACAAAAAAGATACATATAGGTATTAAATACTATGAAGAGAGATTATGTATTTACATCTGAATCAGTGTCTGAAGGACATCCAGACAAAGTATCTGATAGAATTTCAGATATGGTTGTTGATCACTTTATCTCAAAAGATCCATTTGCAAGAGTAGCTTGTGAAACTTTAACAACAACAAATCGAGTTATTTTATCTGGTGAGGTTAGAGGCCCAGTTGAAAAAGATAAAGATGAAATCATTCAAAAAGTAAGGCATTGCATTAAAGATATTGGGTATGAGCAAGAGGGCTTTCATTGGAAAAATGCTAATATATCATATTTTCTTCATGAACAGTCAGCTGATATAGCAATGGGAGTCGACTCAAGTTCCAACAAAGACGAAGGTGCAGGAGATCAAGGGATTATGTTTGGCTATGCGTGTAAGGAGACAGAAAAATTAATGCCCGCACCTATTCATTATTCCCATAAAATATTGGAGCTAATGGCTAAAGGAAGAAAAGATGGAATTCTTAAGGGCTTAGAGCCAGATTCAAAAAGCCAAGTAACCCTTAAGTATGTTGACGGAGTTCCTAATGCTGTAACTTCAGTTGTTATATCAACTCAACACCAAGAAGGATTATCGCCTAAAGACATTAAAGAAATTGTCACCCCTGTTCTTAAGGATTCTATTCCTGCTTTTCTACTTAATGATTTAAAAGATGAAGAATTTTATGTGAATCCAACAGGAAATTTTGTAATTGGAGGCCCTGATGGAGATACAGGTTTAACCGGACGCAAAATTATTGTTGATACATACGGTGGCGCAGCACCTCATGGAGGTGGGGCATTTTCAGGAAAAGATCCAACAAAAGTTGATAGGTCAGCTGCTTATGCAGCAAGGTATCTTGCAAAAAATGTTGTAGCAGCAAATCTATGCACTCAGTGCACTATACAACTTTCCTATGCTATTGGAGTTGCCAAACCCTTATCTATTTATGTAAATACAAATGGAACGAATAATGTTGATGAAGAAAAGATTGAGAAGGTTATTCCAGAACTAATGAATCTAACACCTAAGGGTATCAGGGAAAAACTTGATTTGAATAGACCAATCTATGAAACAACAGCTGCCTATGGTCATTTTGGAAGGTCTTTTGATTCTAATAAAAAGTTTTTTACTTGGGAGCAGCTTGATTTGGTCGATGATTTAAAATCATTATCTTAATTGAAAATTTCTAAACTTTTAAATTCTGAGCAAAATCTTGAATTACTCACAAACCCAATTAGCAATAGTTTAACCAAAGAAAATATTATTTTTTTAGAAGGACAGGTTGGCTCTGGTAAGACAACTTTTGTGAGAGAGCTTTTAAGTCAAATTGCTAAAAATAAAAAAGTGCAATTTAGATTCCAAGGAAGTCCTTCCTATCAAAAAATTAACACCTATGTACTAAAAGATTTAGAAATTTTACATTTTGATCTTTATAATACAAATACTGACGATAAAAGTGACCTAGAGGATTATCTCAGAGACTTTTGTGTTATTATGGAGTGGCCAACAAAATCAATTAAGGAAATTTACAAAGATAAAGCTTTATTTATAGATATATCATTTAAAAATGATGCTAGAATTTATAGCATTCATACTGAAAATCCAAAATGGCAAAAAGTTATAAAATCGATTTAAAAAAAATCAAAGAATATTTTCTTAACAAAAATATAAAAATCAAATCTATACAAAATTTTAGTTCAGACGCATCAAATAAGGAATTTAAATTGTGTGCATCTGCAGACAATAAATACTTACTTTTGTCTTTTAAAAATCAACCCTCAGACTTTAAAAGATATATTAATGCCACAAATGCTTTAATTAAAATTGGCATAAAAGTACCAAAAATAATTTATACATTACCAAGTAATGTGATTGTGATCATGCAATATTTACCAAATAATAATGCCGTTAAATATCTTCAATCTAAAAATATCGATTCCATACTTCTTCAAGCATCAAATTATTTATGGAAAATTAAAAAAACTAGAGTTAGAATTAAAAGTATTCGTGTTAAATCAAAAAAAGCTTTAATAACGAGTGCATTTTGGGGAATAAATACTTATGTAGATAATTACAAAAATAAAATTAATCAATATGAGCTCATTATAAAACTAATCCAAAAAGTATTAAAAAAAAATTTGAAGAACTTATCATCATTTAATCCTATTTTAGCTCACGGAGATTATTTTTTAGATAATCTTATATATCATGAAAAAAAAGTTTGGGTGATTGACCATCAGGACTTGATTTATGATCACCCTTATTTAGATATTGCTTCATTAGTATTTGATTCAAGAAGGATTTATAAAAAAAATACTGTTGATAAAGTTTTAAATAATTTTTTAAAAAAACATCCTAAAAAAAATAGAAATAATGTTTTGAACTCAATTCATTTGGTTAGTCTCGCAAGAAACTTAAGAGTATTGGGGGCTTGGGTCCTTTTGCATAGATTAGGAAAAACAAAATATTTAAAGTCTTATAGAAAACAAACATGGCATCAAATCAGCTTACATTTAGACCATTTGAAACTTTACGAGTTAAGAGACCTCCTCGGGATTGTCTATAAAAAGACAACTTAGATATGAATGTTTTAGTTCTAGCTGCGGGTTTTGGAAAAAGAATGGGAGACCTGACCCAACGCACCCCTAAACCCTTGCTTTTATACAACGACAAACCGCTCATTAGCTACGCTTTAGATTTAGCTTTTACATTAGAGTGTGAAAATATTTTTACCAATGTCCATTATTTTCCAGAGCAATTATCAGAATATATAAGAGATAATTATCCATCTGTGAAAATCTCTGATGAAACAAATAAAATTTTAAATACAGGAGGTGGAATAAAAAAAATATTATCTAAAGGTAAGGATCTTTTGGTTTTAAATTCTGATAATTATTGGAGCTTAGATTTGACTGATGATTTAAAAGCCGGTATTAATGAATTTAATTCAAGATCAAATATTACAAATCTCCTTTTTACAGCAATAGGTCAAAGTCCATTAGATCTCAATCAAAATTCGCTTAATCAAATCACTATACCTTCCTCAAAATATAATGTTCAATTTCAGGGTTGCCACATTATTAGACAGAACTGTCTTAAAGATTATCCCGATGTGTTTCCTATTCAGCAACAATGGAAAAAAGCATCTGAAAAACAGACAATATATGGGCATTTATGTGAAAAAAACGTTTTGCATTTTGGGACTAAGGAATTGTATTTGAAAGCATAAAGTTAATCCCTATATTACTTACATGTCTATTAAACAAATAACAGACTCTGATTTTAAATCAGAAGTAATTGATAGTCCTAAACCTGTGCTTGTAGATTTTTGGGCTGAATGGTGTGGCCCATGTATAACCCTATCTCCTATTCTTGAAAAATTGTCTAGTGAGTTAGGTGATAAAGTTGAAATAAAAAAAATTAATATAGATGAAAACCCTGAAACACCGTCAAATTTTGGAATAAGAAGCATACCGACTATGATTCTATTTAAAGAAGGTAAGGTTTTAGACTCAAAAATCGGAGTAAGCGGTGAAGCCGATATAAAAGATTGGATATCAAACAAAATTTAATCCCTTAAGATTTTATTATGTCAGAAATTTCAATTGATCTTATTTGGAAGCTTAATAGTGGTGAGATGTCTCCTGGAAAATATTCTAATCAACATGAAATAATATTTACACCTGACTTAAAAATTCTTGCTGATGCAGCTCCTGATTGGAAAGGAAGTGAAGCAAACACTAATCCTGAACAGACTTTAGCCGCTTCTTTAAGCAGTTGTCACATGATGACCTTTTTAGCTTTAGCGGCAAAAATGAAATGGCCAGTATCTGGTTATCAAGATAAGGCAATTGCAACACTTGGTAAAAATTCAAAAGGTCTTATGTCAGTGACAAAAATTCAATTAAATCCAAAGGTGGAGTTTTCTGAAGGATTTACTGTAGGTGATGATGAAATGGAAGAAGTTCAAGATAGAGCTCACAGATATTGTTTTATTGCTAATGCGCTCTCTGAAGATGTTGAAGTTACAATAAGTTAAAATTGTATGAACACCTCAAATAATAATAAAATTATAAAAACCTCAATTAATTCTGAGGGAATTCTCAGAATTGTTTTAGATAATCCAAAAAACCATAACACATTATCTGAAAATATGATGAATAGCATTCAACTTGCCTTGGATGAGTCAAGAAATGATAGTAAAGTAAGAGTAGTTATTATCTCTGCAAATGGCCCAACTTTTTCTGCTGGTCATGATTTAAAAGAATTACGTCAAGGACGTCAAAGTAAAGACAGGGGTCAAACTTATTTTACACAAGTAATGTTAAAGTGCTCTAAACTTATGCGGTCTATAGTTAATAATCCCAAACCGGTGATTGCGGAAGTTAATGGAGTTGCAACTGCAGCTGGTTGTCAATTAGTTGCTAGCTGTGATCTAGCTTATGCATCAAGCTCTGCAAGTTTTGCTACTCCAGGAGTAAATATTGGTCTCTTCTGCTCAACGCCAATGGTTGCTTTATCAAGAAACATATCCAATAAACATTCAATGGAAATGCTTTTAACAGGAGATTTTATTACATCTATTAAAGCAGCTCAAATAGGACTAATCAATGAATCGATAAAAGATAAAGATTTGAAAGCATATGTTTTAGAGAAAGCTATAAAGATATCAAAAAAATCGGCTATGACTTTAAAGACTGGTAAAGAAGCTTTCTATAAGCAACTCGAAATGAATCTTTTAGAAGCATATGACTTTGCATCAAAGGTTATGGTTGAAAACATGCTTAAGCATGATGCCGAAGAAGGCATAGACGCTTTTATAGAAAAAAGAAACCCTAGTTGGCAAGATAAATAAGGACTTATGACCAATCCCTATAATACTGATTTAGATCGAAATAATGCTAATTATCAACCTTTAACACCGATCACTTTTTTAGAGAGAGCAGCAGATGTATTTCCAAATCATACGGCAATAATTCATGGCTCACTTAAATATAAATATAAAGATTTTTTTAACCGTTCAAAAAATATTGCATCAGCCCTTTCAAAAAGAAAAATTCTAAGAGGTGATACAGTTTCAGTATTATTATTAAATACACCGGCGATGCTTGAAGTACACTATGGTGTGCCTATGTGTGGAGCTGTTTTACATGCTATTAATACTAGGTTGAATGCTACTGTTATTGCATATCAGTTAGATCATTCAGATTCTAAAATACTAATCTATGACAAAGAACTAAGGTCTGTAGCAAATCAGGCTCTATCTATTGCAAAAGTTTCCCCTGAACTAATTGAATATACAGATAACCAATGTGATTATAGCGATCATATTGATGAAAATAATAACCCAATCAAAGAAGCAGTAGATTATGAAAAATTTATAGAAACAGGTGATAATAACTTTCAATGGTTAAAGCCAGAGGATGAATGGGATGCTATTTCAGTTGGATACACTTCAGGAACCACAGGTAATCCTAAGGGTGTTGTCTCTCATCACCGAGGGGCGTATTTACTAGCACAAGGTAATGCTTTGATAGCATCAATGGAAAAGCACTCTGTTTATTTGTGGACTCTTCCAATGTTCCACTGCAATGGGTGGTGTTTTCCTTGGACAATGTCCGCAATTATTGGAACACATGTTTGTTTAAGGCAAGTTAGAGTTGAGCCAATATGGAAGTATATAGAAGAACATAAGGTTACTCATCTATGTGGAGCTCCAATTGTAATGTCAGTAATTTTATCCAAAGAAAACATGAAAAATATTAAATTAGAAAAACAGGTTAACTTTTTTACTGCAGCTGCACCACCACCTGAATCTGTTTTGATTGATATGAAAAATGCCGGATTCAACGTAACCCATCTTTATGGTCTGACAGAAACTTATGGACCTGCTGTCGTGAACGAATGGAATTCGGACTGGAACGATCTAAATAACTCTTCTCAGGCAGCCCTTAAAGCTCGCCAAGGAGTTAGGTATCTTCCTCTAGAAAACCTTTCTGTTCTAGACCCTGAAACAATGAAACATGTTCCAAAAGACGGAAAAACAATAGGTGAAGTTATGTTTAGGGGAAATATTGTAATGAAAGGATATCTAAAAAATAAAAAAGCTAATGACGAAGCTTTTGAAAATGGATGGTTTCATTCAGGGGATTTGGCTGTGATCCATGAAGATGGGTATATTCAATTAAAAGATCGTTCTAAAGATATAATTATTTCAGGAGGAGAAAATATATCTTCAATTGAAATTGAAGAAATTTTATTAAAAAACCCTTCAGTTAATTCTGCAGCTGTAGTAGCTATAGTTGATGATAAATGGGGGGAAAGCCCTTGCGCATTTATTGAATTAAAATCAAATTTAACTTTAACTAACAAAGAAGCCCTAGAGTGGTGCAAAAAAAGATTAGCTTCTTTTAAAGTTCCAAAAATTTTCATATTTGAAGAAATCCCTAAGACTTCAACAGGAAAAATTCAAAAATACTTACTAAGAAAAAGAGCAGAAAATATCTATTCTAGTAAAGGACTAAGCATAAAATGAAAGGCGTATATCTTACAGGGCATGGAGGATTAGATAAGCTCGTTTTTAAAGAGGATATTCCTAAACCAATTCCTAAAGAAGATGAGGTTTTAATTAAAGTAAAAGCAGCTGGGGTAAATAACACTGATATTAACACCAGGACTGGATGGTATTCAAAAAAAATTACAAAAAATACAAACGATGGGGGTGCTAAGGGATTTGAAGATCTAAATGACGAAATTGGATCTTGGTCTGGGAAAGGTTTAAGTTTTCCTTTAATTCAAGGCGCTGATGTTTGCGGAGTTATTGAAGGCACAGGTTCAAAAATTGATAAATTAAGAATTGGACAAAGAGTAATTGTCAGAACCATGCAAAATAATCAATTTGGTATGAAAACAATGGGCAGTGAAATTAACGGCGGCTTTGCTGAATATTGTTGCGCTAGAAGCTCAGAAACTTTTACAATTAATTCTAATTGGAAAGATGAGGAACTTGCTTCTATTCCTTGTTCTTATTCCACTGCTGAGGGTATGCTTCAAAAAGCTAAACTATCCAATGAAAAAATTTTAATAACAGGAGCATCAGGAGGAGTTGGCTCTGCAGTAATACAATTATCAAAACTTAGAGGAGCAAAAATAATTGCCCAATGTTCTAAAGAAAAAGCTAATCAAATAAAAATATTGGGGGCAGATGAAACGATTGATAGATCAGAAAGTCTATTAGAAGTATTGGGACAAAATTCAATAGATTTAGTTGTAGATTTAGTTGGTGGAGAACAATGGCCTCAAATTTTAGAAGTTCTGAAACCAAAAGGAAGGTATGTAACCAGTGGTGCAATTGCAGGTCCAATTGTAGAGCTAGACCTAAGAACATTATATTTAAAAGATCTGACATTTTATGGTTCAACATTCAATGATGTAAGGATTTTTAGAGATTTAATTGGATATATTGAGCGTAATGAAATTAAGCCTTTGGTTTCAAAAACTTTTCCATTAGAGGATATCAAATTAGCCCAAAAAACTTTTATGGAAAAAAATTTTATTGGTAAATTAGTCTTAATACCCTAAAGTTTTAAAAAATTAAAAAATATGACAGATATACAACCCCCAGGTAGCCACCATGAAACAGATGTTGTAATAATTGGAGCTGGTCCATGTGGAATATTTGCGGTTTTTGAATTAGGTCTTTTAGATGTTAAGTCTCATTTAATAGATAATTTAGACAAGATAGGCGGCCAATGCGCAGAGCTTTATCCTGATAAGAATTTGTATGATATTCCAAGTCGACCTGCTTTAACTGGCCAAGAGCTAATTGATGATTTAATGAAACAAGCTGAACCCTTTAATCCTTCTTATCATTTAAACCAATTAACCTCTGAAATTATTTTAGAAGAAGACTCTATTATTGTAAAAACTAATGCGAATACTTCTATTAAATGTAAATCTATTATTGTAGCAGCTGGATCAGGATGTTTTGTTCCTAGAAAATTACCAATCACAAATAATGAAACCTTCGAAAATAAAAATATATTTTATTCAGTTAAGAAACGACAAGACTACAAAGATAAAAATATTCTTATTGCTGGTGGAGGTGATTCAGCTCTAGATTATGTATTGGGTTTCAAGGATATTGCTAAGTCAATCACACTCATCCATAGGAGAAAAGAGTTTAAGGCCGTTCAAGATTCAGTGAATAAGGTTATGACCATGGTTGATAATAAAGAAATCGATTTTTTTATGAGTACTGTGAAAACCATGGCAGGTACCGCTGATAACAAAGTAAATATTGAATTAAATGACGGAACAATTTTAAAAGATATAGATGCAATTTTTCCATTTTTTGGATTAAAAATAGAGTTAGGGCCTATAGCAGATTGGGGTATCAATCTTGATAAAAACTTAATTTCAGTTAATACAGAAAGCTTTGAAACTTCAGTGCCTCGTATATTTGCAATTGGTGATATTTGTTATTATCCAGGTAAATTAAAACTAATATTAAGCGGATTTCATGAAGCATCTTTGGCCGCAAAGAAAATATTCCACTATTGTTATAGTGATAAAAAATATGTTTTTCGTTATACAACTTCTTCAAGTGATTTAAAAAAGAAACTAGGCGTTGAATAAAAATGAGATTATTTTTGGTTTTGATGCTTTTGAATTCAAATAATGCCCTTTCCAAAGAGCACTATTTAGATCAGGAACTAATATGCATAGCAACATACGAACTATCTAAAGATTTCTTTAGATCTTTAAAGGATTCTTCTACAGAAAAATTGGTAACGGAACTCCAAAAGGAATTATTGGAGAAATATGAAGAAGGTCATTTTCCAGTAAAAGATTTGGAAGAGAAAATTCTTGATTTGCATTTAAAATGGTCAAATGAATTTGATTTTCTCCCGCCCATATTGGAAAACTGCGTTCAAAACATAAGATAATTTTTTATCCCTTAGCGTACCAACCATTGTCTACATAAAATGCATTGCCAGTAATAAATCTTGCATCATCAGAAGCTAAGTATAGAACAGCTGAAGCGACCTCCTCTGGATTACAGATTCTTCCTTGAACAGAATGCAAGTCGGCCTCATTCCATTTTTGTCCTAGTCCATCTAACTCTTCTATTTCTCTTAACCCATGATCAGTTTTAACAAATCCAGGACATACAGCATTGCACCTTATATTGTTATCTCTGTACTCAACCGCAATTGATCTTGCTAATTGAAGGACGGCTCCCTTCGTCATACAATAAAGAGATTCATAGGAAAAACCTTTCTCACCTCCAATAGAAGAAGTTATAACAATCGAACCACCTCCATTTTTTAACATATTAGGAATAACTTGATTGCAAGTCATAAAAGCTGACCGAACATTTATGTTCATTAGGCGATCATAATCTTCTTCAGTTGACTCGTGTAAGGGTTTAACAATAATAGTACCAGCATGATTAAATAAAATGTCAATTTTTCCTAAGTATTTAATGGATTGATTAATAGCTTCAATAAGTTCTAATGTTTTTGAAACATCAGCTTTAAAAAACACAGCTTTTCCACCTGAGGATTTAATTTCAGAAACTGTTTTTTGTCCAGCTTCTTCATTGATATCTATTATTGCCAAATTAGCACCTTCTTTTGCAAAGATTTTTGAAGATGCCTTGCCCATACCTGATGCCCCTCCCGTAATAAGAGTTGTTTTTCCTTGCAATTTCATACTTTTAAGTTTCTTTCTCTTAATCAATTATGTAAAATTTAAAAATAATAACAAGGAGGAAACAATGGGAATTTTAAAGAAAATATCTTTGATAATTTCTGTATTTTTTATATTTACAGGACAAAGCTTAGTAGCTGGTGATTCAAAAGACCCTATTAAGTTGACATTACATGACTGGACAGGTCAATTAATTACAACAAATATTATGGCAGAAGTTCTTAAAAAAGCTGGAAATAATGTTGAACTAGTTCAAGCAGATTATATAGCACAATTTGCTGGCCTTCAGACAGGAGATTTACATCTCGCAATGGAAATGTGGGAAACAACCGGAAGAGATGCGATGGACGAGTACACAGCAGACGGACGAGTTGTGAACATTGGCTCTACGGGAATGGAAGGCATAGAAGAGTGGTGGTATCCATCTTATATGAAAGAAAAATGCCCAGGCCTTCCTGATTGGGAAGCATTAAACGATTGCGCTGAAGCATTTTCAACTCCTGAAACATCTCCTATGGGAAGATACTTAGGAGCACCTGTTACTTGGGGCGGCTTTGATGATGAGAGAGTTGAGGCATTAGGGTTAGATTGGGAAGTAATTCATGCCGGAACAGATGCTGCATTGTTTGCTGAACTAGAATCGGCTTACCAAAGACAAGCTCCTATTATGTTATGGGTTTATGCTCCTCATTGGGCACCTTCAAAATTTGATGGAGAGTGGGTCGAATTTCCAGCTTATACAACTGAGTGCTATACAGACCCATCATGGGGAATAAATAAAAACTCTGCTTATGATTGTGGAAAACCTAGAGGTCCAATTTGGAAAGTTGCTTCAAGTCAATTACAAGAGAAATGGCCAAATGCTTATAATGCAGTTGAAGCTTTTACTCTTAGTAATGATGAGATGGGCAGCATGGTTGTATCAGTTGACCTAGAAGGTAATAGCGTTGAGTCTGTGGTTGCAGACTGGATGTCAAATAATAAAAGTAAGTGGGAAAGCTGGATTAAATAATCTTTGCTGATCAATTAATATCTCTAAGGGCCTAACAGGCCCTTAGATTTTTTATCAATGTTTTATAAGAAAAATTATTATCAAATCAATATATTTTTTTTATTTGTTCTAACTTTTTTATTTTATTTATTTGGAAAAGAATTTTGTTCCTATTTAGGAATAGAATGGGCTATTAAATACCCCAAACAATTAGTTTTTCCATTAAAGATTTATATATCCAGCCTTGTCAAATGGCTTATGGACGAAGCTCATTTTCTAATTTTTAGTTTTAAGGATATGACTAGAGCTATATCTTGGTTAATAGAACAGCCATATCAGATTATACTTTCTTTATTTGCTAATGGTTTTTATAGGGGCTTGGGTCAGGATGCTCAGTTAATTTTAGCTCCTCTTAGTTGGATTGCCATAATAATGATCATAACTAGCTTAGCCATCTACACTAAAGATAAAGCTTTGGTTTTACTGGTTTCTTTGTCATTTTTTTATCTTGCAATATTTGGACAGTGGGATAGCGCAATGATCACACTTTCATCAATTGTAATTGCTGTTCCAATTGGAGTAATATTCGGTTTATTTTTAGGCATAGCTTCTTATAAATCAAAAAGAGTTGAACAAACTATAAAACCAGTCTTGAGTTTGATGCAAACAATTCCTGTTTTTGCATACCTAGTTCCAATCTTAGTAATGTTTGGATTTGGTCCTGTTTCAGCTTTAATCGCAACTGTTATATACGCTATGCCACCTATGGTTTACACAACTTTGCTAGCTTTAAAAAGTGTCGACTCTCAAATTAAGGATTTTGGGGTAATGACAGGTTGCACAAACAGACAATTAATGTGGAAGGTGCTCATTCCTTCTTCTAGGTCAACTATAATGGTCGGAGTTAATCAAGTAATAATGCTCTCCTTTAATATGGTAATCATAGCATCAATGATTGGAGCCGGAGGATTAGGTTATGATGTTTTGACTTCATTAAGAAAATTAGATATCGGAGGAGGCATAGAGTCAGGATTGGCTATAGTAATTTTAGCAATTGCACTAGACCGTTTGAGCCAAGCATACGTGCGTTTAAGACCAGAGAGTAAATTTAAAAATCAAAGTTTCTTTAAAAAATATAAATTATTTTTGATATGTTTGTTCACAATTTTTATTAGTTACTTAATAGGTTTTTCAAGCGAGTTTATCAAAACCTATCCTAAAGAATTAACAGTAAGTACTTCTGTTTTTTGGGAAGATTCAATGAAATTTATTAATGTCAATTATTATGATTTATTAGAATCTATAAAAGTTTTCTTACTTGTTTTTTTTCTTATGCCTATAAAAAAATTTTTCTTAGCAATTCCTTGGCCTTGGACAGTTGCTATGATTACCCTATTAGCTTGGCACTATGGAAAGCTAAAGTTATCAGTTTTAACATTTATACTTTTAATGTTTATTGTGATTTCTGGATTATGGACTAAAGCCATGATTACAATTTATCTTTGTGGTTCCAGTGTTATTATTGCTTGCTTAATAGGCATACCCTTAGGTATTTATGCGGGCTTAAATAAAAAAGCATTTAAAGTTTTAACTGCATTTGTAGATACTCTTCAAACACTTCCTAGCTTTGTATATCTTATTCCTGTTGTAATGCTTTTTAGAGTTGGTGATTTTACTGCTATGATTGCTGTTGTTTTATATGCTTTGGCCCCAGCTATCCGCTACACCGCGCTTGGAATAAAAAATATTAATGAGGAGCTTATAGAAGCTAGTTTAATAAGTGGTTGTACAACAAGGCAATTGCTCTTTAAGGTTCGTTTACCATTAGCTCTTCCAGAAATCTTACTTGGTATTAACCAAACTATTATGCTGGCTCTTTCAATGTTAGTTATTACTGCTTTAGTAGGAACTAGAGACTTAGGGCAAGAAGTTTACATTGCTTTAACTAAAGCAGATATTGGACGGGGATTAGTTGCAGGATTGTGCGTAGCATTTATTTCTATTATTGCAGACAGAATTATTATAGCTTCTAGCAATCGATTAAAAATTAAATACGGGATAAATTAAATATGGAAGCTAATCACACAAAGCTTATTAAATCTTTGTCTATTTGGTCAGATGAAGTAGAGATAAAAGTATTAGGCGGAGGAATTACCAATCATAATTTTGTAGTTACTGATAAAGATAAAAAAGCAGTTGTTCGATTAGGTCAGGATATCCCAGAACATTTAGTAGTAAGATCTAATGAATTAATGGCAAGTCAAGCAGCTTATAAAGTTGATATTGGCCCTAAAATTCTTCATCATGAAAAAGGAATTTTGGTGCTGGATTTTATTGAGAGTACAACTTTTGATCCAAAGCTTGTAAGAAAAAATATACAAAGAATTATTCCTTTAATAAAAAAAGTTCATCATGAAATTCCAAATCATTTGATTGGTGCTCCGATGATTTTTTGGGTATTCCATGTTATTAGAAATTATGCAAATTTTTTGCAAGATAATAAAAGCAATCATATTAAACGAATACCAGAACTACTAAAAATTTGTAGAAATTTAGAAGCGCTATCTGCTCCTCATGAAATTGTATATGGTCATAATGATTTATTGGCTGCTAACTTCTTAGATGACGGTTCAAAGCTATGGTTAGTAGATTGGGAGTATGCCGGTTTTAATAGCCCATTATTTGACCTAGGTGGGCTTGCATCAAACAATGATTTTTCTGAAAAAGAGGAAACTATTTTACTAGAAGATTATTTTGAAAAAAAAATAACAGATAAGCTTTTGGAGCAATACCAATCAATGAAATGCTCATCTTTATTAAGAGAAACTATGTGGAGCATGGTTTCTGAGATTACTTCAAGTTTGGATTTTAACTACCAGGAATATACAGAAGATTATTATTCAAGATTTAAGAAATCTTATGACGATTTAGTTAAGTAAAATGTTATCTAAACTCCCGAAATCTTCAAAATTAGTAGTTATAGGCGGAGGAATAATTGGTTGTTCTACCGCATATCACTTGGCTCATATGGGGTTAGAAGTTGTTTTACTTGAAAGAAAAAAACTCACTTCCGGAACAACTTTTCATGCAGCCGGATTGGTAGGACAACTACGTACTAACGCAAATATAACTCAACTATTAGGTTATTCCGTAGATTTATATAATAAATTAGAAAAAGAAACAGGTTTGGGTACTGGTTGGAAAATGAACGGTGGCCTTCGCCTTGCATGTAACAATGAAAGATGGACTGAAGTTCAAAGACAAACAACAACAGCTCATTCCTTTGGATTAGAAATGGATTTACTGTCTCCAAAGGAAGCCCAGGATTTATGGCCTATTATGGATATTAGTGATGTTGTTGGAGCTGCCTTTCTTCCAACAGATGGCCAAGCTAACCCTTCAGATATAACTCAAGCTTTAGCTAAGGGAGCTCGATCTAAAGGAGCAACTGTTATTGAAGAAGTTGAAGTTTTAGATTTAATAAAAGAGAATGATCAAATTAGAGGATTAAAAACTTCTCTAGGCGATATTACTTGCGAAAAAGTTATATGTTGCGCAGGTCAGTGGACCAGATCTTTTGCTAAAAAATTTGGAATTAATGTTCCGCTTGTTCCATTCCAACATCAATACTTAGTAACAGAAATCATAGAAGGAGTAAGTCCAAATTTACCTACATTGCGTGACCCAGATCGACTTATTTATTTTAAAGAAGAGGTTGGGGGATTGGTCATGGGAGGATATGAGCCTAATCCTAAAAGTTGGGCAGAAGAAGGAATACCTAAAAATTTTCACTACACACTCCTTGATTCAGATTTCGACCACTTTGAAGATTTAATGAATAACGCCCTAGGAAGAGTTCCGCTATTAGAGACAGCGGGTGTGAAAGAATTAATTAATGGTCCAGAAAGTTTTACGCCAGATGGTAATTTTATTTTAGGTCAATCACCAGAGCAAAAAAATTTTTTTGTTGGCGCAGGTTTTAATGCGTATGGAATAGCTGCAGGAGGAGGGGCTGGAATGGCTCTAGCTGAATGGGTATCTAATGGCGAACCCCCTTATGATTTATGGCCAGTTGATATAAGACGGTTTGGGATGCCCCACCAAGAAACAGACTGGGTGAGAAAAAGAACATATGAGGCCTATGCAAAGCATTACACAATTGCTTGGCCATTTGAAGAGCACAGCAGTGGACGAAAATATAAAAAATCACCTATATATGAAAAACTAAAGGAAAAAGGAGCTTGTTTTGGAGAAAAATTAGGTTGGGAGAGGCCAAATTGGTTTGCTCCAAATGGCGTAGAGGCAAAAGATAATTATACATATGGCCGTCAAAATTGGTTCCCAATTGTGGGTCAAGAGCATAAAGCAGCCCGTGAAAAAGCTGTAATCATTGACCAAACTTCTTTTGCTAAATTTTTAGTAAAAGGAAAAGATGCTGAAAGTGCATTAAGCTATATATGTGCAAATGATATTTCGAAACCTGTTGGCTCTTTAGTTTATACCCAAATGCTTAATGAAAGAGGCGGCATTGAAACTGATTTGACTGTAGTGAGACTAGATGAAGAAATTTTTTATTTAGTAACAGGAACAGGGTTCATGACACATGACTATGATTGGATAAAATCCAACATTTCTGATGACCTTGATGTGCAACTAGAAAATATAACTTTTGAACATTCTGTTTTTTCTTTAATGGGCCCAAAATCTCGAGAAATACTCCAGGCTTCTTCAAATCATGATTTTGATAATAAAAAATTCCCCTTTGCAACTTTTCAAAACATTTTAATTGATAACTGTCCAGTGAAGGCTTTGCGAATTACTTACATGGGAGAGTTAGGATGGGAATTACATTTTTCAATCGAGCACGCTGAAAAAGTATATGATGCTCTTTTAAAAAATGGAGAACCATTAGGATTAAAGAATGCAGGTTATAGGGCTATTGAAAGTTGTAGACTAGAGAAAGGGTATAGGGCTTGGAGTTCCGATATCGGCCCTGATCACACTCCATTAGAAGCAGGTCTTGGATGGGCAGTTAAGCTTAAAAAAGACATTAATTTTATTGGAAAAAAATCTCTTTTAGATCAACAGGTAAATGGTATTAAAAAAATTTTTACAACCTTTGTTATTAATGACCCAGAAATTATATTATTAGGAAGAGAAACTATTTATCGTAATGGCAAGAGAGTTGGGTGGCTTAGCAGCGGAGGTTTCGGCTATACCATTAATAAATCTATAGGTTATGGCTATGTTAGATCGGATAACTTTATAGACAAAGACTATGTTCTTGAGGGCGAATATGAACTCGAAGTAGCTACAAAAAAAATAAAATGTTCTGCTCACCTTGATCCTTTATATGATCCTAAAATGTTAAAAATTAAGACTTAACATTTGCTGAATACCAGTTTAATTTATTCACCTTAACAAAGATGAAAATTCTAGTAGCAGTTAAAAGAGTAATTGATTACAACGTCCAAATCAGAGTTAAAGCTGATAATTCAGGTATTGAGACCGATAATGTTAAAATGTCTATGAATCCACCTGATGAAAATGCTGTTGAAGAAGCTATTAAATTAAAGACCTCGGGCGTTGTTTCTGAAGTTGTTGTAGTGTCTATAGGCCTAGAAAAAAGCCAAGATACCATTAGATCTGCAATGGCAATGGGTGCAGACAGAGGAATACTTGTTAAAACTGATCAAATGCTTGACCCTCTTGCTGTTGCCAAAACACTTAAAGCTATCGTGGAAAAAGAAAATCCTGATATGGTTCTTTTAGGTAAACAAGCAATTGACTATGACTGTAATCAAACTGGACAAATGCTATCCGCTTTACTTGATTGGCCTCAAGGTTGTTTTGTTTCAAGACTTGGAGTTAAAGATCAAACCATTACAATTTCTCGTGAAATTGATGAGGGATTAGAAGAATTAGAAATCCAATTACCTGCAGTAGTGACATGTGACCTCAGATTGAATGAACCAAGATTTGCTTCACTTCCAAACATTATGAAAGCAAAAAAAAAACCATTAGATATAATTTCAATAGACAACCTATCAGTCGATACTAATTCAAGAGTAAAGTATATAAAAGTTGAAGAGCCACCAGTTAGAAAAGGCGGGGCTATGGTTGCAGATGCAAAAGAATTAATTCAGAAATTAAAATATGAGGCAAAAGTTATCTAATGAGTATACTTGTAATAGCTGAGCATAATAATAAATCTCTTAAAGCTTCTACTTTCAATACAATCAAAGCTGCTTCAGAAATCGATAAAGATATTGATGTTTTAGTATGTGGTTTTAATAATGACGATGTAGTGACAGCGGCCTCAAAAACAGAAGGTGTATCAAAAGTTTTAGAAGTCAATGATAGAGTAATTGAGCACCAATTAGCTGAGCAGGTATCTCAATTAATAGTCAATCTTTCAAAGAACTATTCCCATGTTCTGGCACCTTCAACTACATTTGGAAAAAATTTAATGCCAAGGGCTGCTGCAATATTAGACATGTCTCAAATATCAGATATTTCAGCTGTTGTATCACCCGACACTTTTGTGAGACCAATCTATGCAGGAAATGCTATTGCAACAGTTCAGTCTTCGGACAAAATTAAATTTATTACTGTAAGACCAACTTCTTTTGAATCTGTTGAGCCATCAGGAGGAAATGCTTCTATAGAAAAAATTTCTTACAACCTTAATGATGTAAAAACTAAATTTGTTAAAAGACAGGAATCAGAGACTGAAAGACCAGAGTTAGGAAATGCAAAAATTATTATTTCTGGTGGCAGAGGACTTGAAAGTGCTGAAAACTTTAAGCTTTTGAATGAAATTGCTGATAAATTAAATGCTGCAATAGGTGCTTCAAGAGCGGCGGTGGATGCTGGATATATAGGTAATGAATATCAAGTTGGTCAAACAGGAAAAATGGTGGCTCCAGAATTATATATAGCAGTCGGTATTTCAGGAGCTATTCAACACCTTGCTGGAATGAAAGAAAGTAAAATAATTGTGGCTATTAATAAAGATGAAGAAGCGCCGATTTTTGGAATTGCAGATTACGGCTTAAAAGCAGATTTATTTGAAGCTTTACCAGAGATTTCTAAGGAATTAGACCTTCTAAATGATATCGCAAAATAGTAATTAATATTTTAATATAACTTCTTGTCAGAAAACCAAAATATCCAAAGAGAAGAAATGCCCTATGATGTGGTCATCGTTGGAGCAGGGCCTTCGGGACTCTCAACAGCTATAAAATTAAAACAACTGAATCCTGACACTACAGTTTGTATTATTGAAAAAGCCGCAGAAGTTGGCGGTCATATTTTAAGTGGGAATGTATTTGAAACTAAAGCTCTCGATGAGCTTTTACCTAACTGGAAAGATTTAGGGGCTCCAATAAAAACAAAAGTAACTTCAGAGGAGTTTTTATTTTTAAACAAAAAAAATGGATTTAGTGTTCCAACATGGTTGCTGCCTAAAACTTTACAAAATCATGGTAACTATATTATAAGCTTAGCAAATTTATGTAGATGGTTAGGGGAAATAGCAGAGTCTTTAGGTGTAGAAATATTTCCAGGATTTGCAGCTAGTAAAATTGTATATGATAATAATCAAAATGTTATTGGAATACAGACAGGAGACATGGGTGTTGACAAGGAAGGAAACCCAAAGGATACTTTTGAACCTGGTATTATATTAAAGGGAAAGGTAACTGTTTTTGCTGAAGGATGCAGAGGACATCTAGGAAAAGAATTAATAAAAAAATTTGAATTAGATAAAAATAGTAATCCCCAACAGTATGGTATTGGTTTTAAAGAAATTTGGGAAATAGATCCATCTTTGCATTCAGAGGGAAAAGTTTTGCATAGTGTTGGTTGGCCATTAGATGCAAAGACATATGGGGGAAGTTTTTGCTATCATGCAGAAAACAATCAAATTTTTATCGGTTATGTAATTGGATTAGATTATAAAAATCCATACTTATCTCCTTATGATGAATTTCAAAAATTTAAAACTCACCCGAAAATCAACACTTTGCTAAAAGGTGGTAAGAGAATTTCTTATGGCGCTAGAGCTTTAATTGAAGGAGGTCTCCAAAGTCTGCCTCAAATGCATATGCCTGGAGCCTTGTTAGTTGGTTGTGATGCAGGAACTTTAAATATGCCAAAAATTAAAGGGTCTCATACTGCCATGAAGAGTGGTATGATTGCTGCTGAAACAATTCAGAGCCACCTATACGACCAAAAAAATTTGTCATTATATGAACAATTATTTAAAAAATCTTGGGTATACAAAGAGCTATATGCAGCACGAAATGTTAAGCCAAGCTTTAGATGGGGTTTGATCCCAGCATTAATTTTTACAGGGATTGATCAATTATTATTTCAAGGAAAATTACCTTTCACACTTAAACATAAACATGCTGATCACGAAACACTAAAATTAGCAAAAGATTCAAATAAAATTAAATATCCTAAATATGATGGAATTATAACTTTTGATAAGCCCTCCTCTGTCTATTTGACAGGAACTAATCATGCTGAAAATCAAATTGTTCACTTACAACTCAAAGACCCAAGTCTTCCGATCAAGTATACTTTGGAAAAATATGATGAACCTGCAGTTAGTTATTGTCCAGCAGGTGTTTATGATATCCAGATTAATAATGAAACAAAGCAATCAGAATTTATTATTAATTCACAAAATTGCATTCATTGTAAGACTTGTGATATTAAGGAGCCATCGCAAAATATAAATTGGATTACACCTGAAGGTGGTGGCGGACCAAATTATGCAAACATGTGATTAAATTTAATGGCTAAGCCACGAAGGCTTCATTGATAATATCGATTCATCTCCCTTAATAATACTTTCTGAAAGAGAGTTTATTTTAGGAAGTAAATGAGTCATAAAAATATCAGCAGAAACTATTTTAGCTTCCATAAATTCATTTCCTTTATTTGAACTTAAAAGCTCTTTTGAAGCTTCGCAAGCCGATTTAAACATCATCCAACCACCACAAACATACCCAAGTATCATTAAATAATTGACTCCAGAAACAGCAGATTTCCTTTGATCATTAGAAGTAGCAATTAAATGATCAATGGTTTTTCTAGAAGTAGCAACAGCATCCATCATTGTTTGAGCTGACTTCTTAACAGTTTCATTGTTGCTTTGCTTATTAATTTCAATATCTTTTACAATTTCGTCTAATAGTAAAAAGACAGCATTACCTTTATCTCGAATAGTTTTTCTAAAAACTAAATCATTGGCTTGTATTGCAGTAGTACCCTCATAAATTGGTAAAATTCTTGCATCTCGAAAATGCTGAGCAACTCCAGTTTCTTCAATAAAACCCATTCCGCCATGTACCTGAATGGCTTGGGATGTGATTTCTAAAGACCTCTCTGTCAACCACCCTTTAATAACTGGCACTAATAATGAGGATCTTTCACTCCAGAAATCTTTATCACTTTCAGATAAGCTGGCCATGTCCATACTAAATCCTCCATAAATTGATAATGCTCTCATAGCCTCAATCTCTGATTTCATAACTGATAACATTCTCAAAACATCAGGATGATGAATAATTGGATCACCTTTTGATTTTTCAATTGGAATTCCTTGAACCCTATCATTCGCATATTGAACAGCTTGTTGAAAAGCTCTTTCTGAAATTGATAAACCTTGAATGCCTACAGCAAATCTGGCATGATTCATCATTTCAAACATTATCTGAAGACCTTGATTTTCTTCACCCACTAAGTAGCCAATAGCTCCTTCATTCCCCCCAAATTGTAGTACAGCAGTTGGAGACCCCTTTACTCCTAATTTTTTTTCAATCGATAAACATGTCACATCATTGTGATCGGCTAAGTTACCATCATTAGAAATATTAAATTTTGGGACTAAAAAAACAGAAATTCCTTTTACTCCTTCAGGTGCATCAGGTGTTCTTGCTAAAACAAGATGAATTATATTATCTGACATATCATGTTCACCATAGGTGATATAAATTTTTTGACCACTTATTCGATAATGATCTCCTTCTTTAACAGCTTTGGTTTTGATTGCAGCCAAATCTGTACCCGCTTGGGGTTCAGTTAAATTCATAGTGCCCGTCCATCTTCCTTCTACTAATGGGGGAATAAATAAATTTTGTTGATCTTTAGAGGCAGATTTTTGAAGCGCATAAATCAAACCTTGTGTTAAGAGATGACAAAGAGCCAAAGACATATTAGCTGAATGCCAAATTTCATTTACAGCCGCTGAAACTATTGTAGGCATTTGTTGGCCACCAAATTCTTCTTTAGCCTCTAAGCTTGTCCAACCTCCTTCTCCAAGAGCTTTATAAGATTCTTTAAATCCAGGAGGAGTAGTCACGCTTCCATCATCATTTCTTTTGGAACTTACTTGATCTCCCTCAAGATTGCTCTCTGATAGAACTGAAGAAACCTTTCCAGCTTCTTCCAAAATCTGACTAATAAGATCATTTGATATTTCTTCGCAACCCGGAAGCTTGTTAATGCGTTGTAAATCAATGATTTTATTGATAACAAAATTCAAATCGTCTAATGGGGCTTTATACATAATGACTTCAACTTACACAAAAAATTAATAGAAAAATAGTTTTTTTGATATGATGTAGATTAAATAATTCCTTCGAAAATTCTTAACTCTTTGATAGTTTACTGATTTGGAGGATCAAAAAGTAAAATCTTAGTATGCCAGATAATTATAAAAAAGTAGTTGTAATTGGGGCTGGTACAATGGGATCTGGAATAGCAGCGCATTTAGCAAACTCAAATATTCCTACCATTCTCTTAGACCTTCCTTCTAAGGATGAAGATAAAAATAAAATTTCAAACAACGCAATAGTAAATATTAAAAAATCTGATCCACCTTTATTAGTTGAAAGAAATTGTTTAAATAATATTCAAGCGGGAAATTTAGAAGATGATTTTCATCAAATATCTGATGCCGATTGGATTATTGAAGCTGTTGTTGAAAGAATAGACATTAAACACAAACTTTACAAGCAAATCGAATTAACAAGGAATCCTAATTCTATCGTTTCTTCTAATACCTCAACAATTCCCTTAAGTATTTTAACTCAAGAAATGTCAGAAGAAATGAAAAATGATTTTTGTATTACTCATTTTTTTAATCCGGTGCGATTTATGAGATTATTAGAGATAGTTGAGACAGAAAAATTAAACCAAAATAAAATATTAAAATTAAGGTCTTTTTGTGAACATCAGTTAGGTAAGGGGATTGTGAATTGTAAAGATACACCTGGTTTTATTGGTAATAGAGTTGGTGTCTATGCTATGCAAGTTGCAATGTATGAAGCTCTTGAACGAAACTTGCCAGTTGAAATAGCAGACGCATTATTTGGCAGACCAATGGGAATACCTAAAACAGGAGTATTTGGTCTTTATGATTTAATTGGAATTGATTTAATGAAAGACGTCCTTCAAAGTTTTGAAAAGGAGTTGAAGTCAGATGATCCTTTCATGAGCGTTGTAAAACCTCATAAAATTGTTGAAAAATTATTAGAAAATGGTTTTACAGGCAATAAAGGTAAAGGGGGCTTTTATGAAAATAAAATAGTTGAAGGTAATGAATTTACCAAGGCATTAAATTATGAAAGTTTTGAATATTATGATTTTAAAAAAGTTGATTTGGAACTAGCTCATAAAGTGGAAAAAGATGGAATAAAAGCTTTATTTGATGACCAAAGTCAATTCGGTGAATATGCGTTTTGTGTATTTGAAAAAATCGTAAATTATTGTGCTTACCTTATCCCAGAAGTGACTGAAAATTTAATTGATATTGATGATGCTCTACGAATGGGCTTTAATTGGTACAAAGGTCCATTCGAGCTTTTGCAAGAATACGGTCTAAAAAAATTTATTGAAAGAACTTCTATTAAATCTCACGGTTTTGATTTTTTATATAAAATCTTAAATTCCCAAGGAAATCCATATGGATCTTCCGAAGCTTCTTATTATCAATTTCAAAAAGGGAGTACAAAAATTAATAGAGGTAAAAATATATATCGCTTAGGGGATATACAAAAATATTCTAAACCCTTAATTCATAATCAAGCAGCTTCAACTTGGATGATAGAAGATCATTCTTTTAATCAAAATATTGTATGTGTAGAATTTCATACAAAAGCTAACGCTCTAAATGGACTTGCCATGGAAATTTTATATGAAGCAATAGAAATTACTGACAAGCACAATGCAAGCGGCCTAGTTGTTTATAATGAAGCAATGAATTTTTCAGCTGGAGCCGATCTTAATACTCTAATTGGATTAGCAGATGATGAAAATTGGCAAGGCATAGATCTTTATTTAAGTTCTTTCCAAAATACATGCAGTTTAATGAAATACGCTCCTTTCCCAACTGTGAGTGCTATTTCCGGTCTTGCTATTGGAGGGGGCTTTGAGGTTGCATGCCAAAGTGACAGAATTGTTGCTCATATGAATAGCACAGTTGGTCTAGTAGAAACAGGAGTGGGTCTAGTTCCAGGTGGAGGTGGTTGTAAAGAATTGTTATGGAGATGGGTTCAAGATCCAAAATTTAATGAAAATCATGATAAAGCTGCACTGGAAGTATTTAATATTATTGGGTATGGGAAAATTGCAACTTCCCCTTCTCTTGCTATACCATTAAAATTAATTTTAAAAGAGGATTTAGTCGTGGAAAACAGAGATCAACTTCTATTTAAAAGCTTCGAGCTTATTAATTTTTTAAAGAGCTCTTATAAACCACCAAAAAAACCTTTATTTACATTAAGCGGTCTTTCGGTTAAGGATCAAATGCATGAAGTTTTAAAAGAACTTGAGTCACAGCATATTATTTCAGGATATGATATTGATATAGGTCTTTATTTAGCAGATGTTTTAAGTGGAGGGGCCAATTCCAAACCAACAAATTTAACGGAACAGGATTTATATGACTTAGAAAGACAATCTTTAATTAGCTTGATACAGTCTCATAAAACAAGAGATAGAATTCATATGATGTTAGCAACGGGCAGGAGGCTGAAGAATTAATGAATAGCTTTAATCTTGAGATGGAAAAAAATAAAGCAAATTATGTCCCACTCACACCAATAAGTTTTTTAGATCGAATTAAAGATGTTTACCCTGATTATGAAGCTGTAGTTTACAAAGAGAGAAAATATAATTGGAGGCAAGTTTATGAAAGGTGTGTCCAATTCGCTAGCGCCCTATCAAAAATAGGAATAAGTGAGGGAGACACTGTTTCAATAATGGCAGCCAATACCCCAGAAATCTTTGAAGCTCACTATTCAATACCCATGACAGGTGCTGTAATTAATACAATTAATACAAGGCTCGATGCAAAAACAGTTGGCTATATACTAGATCACAGTGATGCAAAAGTTTTTATTGTTGATCGACAATTTCGAGAAGTTGCAATCAATGCTTTAGATCTCGTTAAAAGAAAAATTGTCATAATTGATATTGATGACAAACAAGCAGAATTAGATAATCCAAAATCAATTGGTGATTTAGAATATGAAAGTTTTCTTGAAACTGGTGATAAAAACTTTCAATGGGTTAAACCAAAAGATGAATGGCAAGCCATAGGTCTTAGCTATACATCTGGAACAACAGGCCAACCTAAGGGCGTTGTATATCATCATAGAGGTTCTTACTTGATGTCAATGGGAAGTGTAGTTGCTTGGAACATGCCTAATAAATTAACTTACTTATACACAGTTCCAATGTTTCATTGCAATGGCTGGGGTTATCCTTGGACGCTTGCATTGCTTCACGCCAAAATTATTTTTATAAGAAATATTGTTGTTAAAGAAATCTTTCAACTAATAAATCAACATAAAGTTACACATTTTGGTGGAGCTCCAATTGTTTTAAATATGATTGCAAATGCTCCAGAAGAAGAAAAAATTTCAATTTCTAATAAAGTGTATGCTATGACAGCAGGAGCACCTCCACCTAGTTCAATCTTAAAAAATATGCAGAAACTAGGTTTTGAGGTTATGCACGTTTATGGACTTACAGAGTCTTATGGGCATGTAGTTCATTGCGCTTGGAATGAAAATTGGAACAGACTTGATGATGAAAAACAATCCGAACTAAGAGCATATCAGGGAGTTAAATACCCTCATACTGAGGAAGTAGAAGTACTTAACCCAAATAATTATTTGCCAGTTCCAAAAGATGGTCAATCAATGGGAGAAATTATGATAAGAAGCAATACGGTAATGAAAGGTTATTATAAAAATGCTGAAGCAACAAAAGATAGTATGAAAAATGGATGGTTTCATTCAGGAGATTTAGCCGTAAGACATCCCAACGGCTATATCCAAGTTAAGGACAGATCAAAAGATATAATAATATCAGGTGGCGAAAATATTTCATCAGTTGAAATTGAAAATACCATTACCAAACACCCTGCTGTTTCATTGGCCGCTGTTGTTGCTAAAGCCGATGAAAAATGGGGAGAAACCCCTTGCGCCTTTATAGAACTTATTGAAGGCCAAAAAGTAGATGAAAAAGAACTAAACAAATTTTGTAGAGAGCATTTAGCAGGATTTAAAATGCCTAAAAAATTTGTGTTTTGCACTCTGCCAAAAACATCAACCGGAAAAATTCAAAAATACGAGCTTAGAGAAAAAGCAAAAAAAATTTAGCAATTTCATTACTACATACGACATAAAGTCATTACAGTTCCTGTCACTTTGTTGGTATATTCATGCTTGTTATTAATAGGGAGAGAAAAGAAATGTCTATATTAGAAAAATACGATCAAGTTTTTATGAATAAAGATGAAGCTGGTATGAACGAAGTGCTTCATGATGACTATACCTTTACAATGCATGCATCAGGAAATGTTTTAAATAAACAAGATGTAATAAAGTGGGCTATGAGTGATGATATTAATAGAGAAAAGGTAAGAATTCTTTATGAAAATGATGAGATAGGAGTAGAGCACTCTTTTGTAACTTTTTCAGATGGAAATACTCAAGCTGTTATGGCAGTATTTAAATTTAAAGATGGTAAAATTTTCTCTCTAGAAACTGGCGCCACAAATATGCCCAAATAATTTTCTGCTAAAAGGGTCTCGGAGTAAATCTATGAGGCTCTTGAATAACTTATTTGTATTGTCTAATTTGTATACTAAATAGAATAATGAGATTTTTATTATTTTTTATTATTTTTTTATTTTTTTCTAATTTTTCCAATTCTTCAGATGTCAACTTTCATGCTTGGGGGGGATCAATTGTTATTAATAATTTTATTAGTGAATCCTCCAAAGATTTAAAAAAAATTAATATAAATTTAAAACATACTAAAGTCCCAGATATTGCCGATACTGTTAAAATATTAGAATCAGATAAAAAAAATAATAATTTTGGAAAAGGTTTAATAGATTTAATGTGGATCAATGGTGAGAACTTCCATAGATTAAAAAAAAAACAATTACTTTTTGGACCTATAAATACTGTTGAAAATTATAAATATATAAATTTTAATGACCAATCATTGCATAATGATTTTGGAGAGCCGGTTGAAGGAATGGAAGTTCCTTGGGGACGAGCCCAATTTGTAATAATTTATGATAGTGACTTAATTCATAAACCACCAGAAACCGCCAGTGAACTTATGGCATTTGCAAAAAATAATCCAGGAAGAATAACCTATCCTCAAATTCCTGAGTTTCATGGAACTACTTTTTTAAAACAAATTATCTATGAATTAATTGATAATAAATCAATTTTACAAAAACCAATATCAAAGTGCCAAAATACATGCAATCCCTTACATGAGCTCATTAATTATTTAAAAGAATTACACCCTTTTTTGTGGAATGAGGGAAGGAGGTTTCCAAAATCAGTTAATGAAACTATACCTTTATTGTCTAACAGGGAAATTTGGCTAACTTTTTCTTTTAATCCAAGTGTAGCTGCGAATTATGTTAAAAATGGTGATTTAAGAAAAAGCACACGAACTACTTCTTTTCGAAATGGATCTATCGGCAACACCCATTATTTAGCTATTCCATTTAATTCATCCAACAAAAAGAGCTCTCTTAAAGTTATTAATTATTTAATTAGCCCAACAATCCAAGCTAAGAAAGCAAACATAAATAATTGGGGTGACCCAACTGTTTTAGATTTTGATTTAATGAATTCAGAACAAAGACAAATGTTTTTGAAAAAACAAAATATACATATCCTTCCTAAAAATAAAATTCCATATATACAAGAACCACATTATAGTTGGACAGAAGCTATCGAAAATGAATGGTTTAAAGCATTTAATTAGTCAAAATTGTCTAATCATAATCCCTGCCTTAATTTTAATAATAATCTCTACTATAATTTTTTTAATGTCTCAGGCAATATTTATGCAATTAGATTTGCATTTATTTTTAAAAGATCTTCAAATTCTTGCTCCTTCAATTGGGCATACTTTATTTAATAATATAGCTGCAATTGCAATTTCCATATTTGTAGCTTTTTTTATAACAATTTATTTATATAAATATTCATTATATAAATCATCTTTTTTAATTGTTTTAATTAGTTTTCCTCATATTTCATTCTGTATTGGGGTAAGCTATCTTTTTGCATCAAGTGGATTATTTGCTCGTTTGTTTTCTTTGTTTTATGGCAATGAAGTTCCTTTTGCTTCTACTTCCGGTCATTACACTGATAATTTAATTTATATATTTGGCTTATCTATAAGAGAGGTTCCGTTTCTAGTATTAATTGGTTTAAACGTATGTGATAAAATTAAATTAAATTTAATTAATAGACAAGTTCAGGCTTTAGGTTTTTCTGAATTAACATCATTAGTGAATTGCGTATTACCACTGTGGCTTAAGTCCATGAGTTTGCCAATTTTAGTAGTAATAACTTTCTCTTTTAGCAATATTGAATTTAGTTCAATACTTGGTCCTCAGTTACCCAATATGATTAATGTAAAATTCATTGAGTCATGGTACTCAACAAATCAATATCTAATCAGACAGTTAAATTCACTAATTTTAATTACAATTTTGTGTGTTATTTTTACGACATTACTGTTAGCTTTTTTAAGAAATCTCTCCATTTATTTCTTAAAAAAAACAAGATTTTTTATAAAGAGTTCTTTTAATTCTAATTTACTTGGAAAGATATTTTATAAATTAATGATATCTATATTTATTTTAACATTACTTGTAACTTTTCTTTTATCAATTTGTAAAAGCTGGTTCTTTCCATCAATCTTACCTGATACTTTATCTTATGATGGTTGGAAATATATTTTTATCAATCATTTACCAATATTTTTAAATAGTATATTTATTAGTACTTTTATTTCGTTTCTAAGTTTAATAATAATCGGACTTGTAATTGAAAATACAAATAAAAAAAAATTATTATTTAAAATTCTTTTTATACTTAGTTTTACAATTTTAATTCTTCCTCAAAACATCATGCTAATTGGCATTAATGATTTAATGAATATCACGAATATTTTTTCTGTAAAAATTTGGTTTTATTTCTCATTGTTTATTTATGTTTTGCCATATACCTATTTTATGATGAAACAAACATATGATAATTTTAATTATCAATACATCAGAAATGCTAATGTATTAGGTACTTCAAGATTTAAAAGTCTTTTTTTAATAAAAATTCCATTAATTTCAAATGAACTAATACTAATATTTGCCGTAGGATTTGCAGTGTGTTTTTATCAATTTCTTCAAGGAATAATTGTTACAAAAGGTGAGGAGATTTTATTTAACAACGAAGTATTTATTTTATTTTCAGGAGAAAGTATTAATGTTGCTAGCTCAGGATCATTGATGAATTTAATACCAGCTTTATTGTTATTTTTATTAATATGGATTAGGGGGCATCATGTTAAAGTGTGAAGATATTTCTATTAAAAATAAAAATAATATTACTTTAATTGATAAATTAAATTTTTTTATAAAAGAATCGGAAATCTTTACTTTAACTGGACCAAGCGGAGTAGGCAAATCAACACTATTAAAATATATTTGTGGGATAAGAGAAAGTAATTTTTTTTATTCTGGTAGAATTTTAATAGATAATAATATTATAAATGAAGTACCCACTAATCTTAGACGTGTAGGTATGATCTTTCAAAATGATTTATTATTTCCTCACATGAACGTGATAGAAAATATATTATTCGCGACACCGTCACATAAAAAAAAAAATTTTGAGGACGCTGCAAACTTATTAAATCAATTAAATTTAGAATATTTATCTACAAAAAAAATTAATACTCTTTCAGGCGGAGAATATTCTAGGGTTTGTCTTGCGCGTATAATGATGAATGAGCCAAAAGTTCTCCTTGTAGATGAGCCTTTTAGTAACTTAGATAAAAAAACAAAGGCATTAACTCGAGATTTTTTTTATAACACTATATCTAATTTAAATTGTGCGACATTAATAGTGACTCATGACATGGAAGATATATACAGTTATGATAAAATAATAAAATTATGAATGTATACTACAATGGATCATGTTCGGTATGTAATACTGAAATTAGCCACTATAAAAAAAAAACTAATAACATCAATTTCGTAGATGTTTCTTGCTCTAAAGATTCAAATATTAGCCATTTAAGCAAAAAAGAACTTTATCGAAGAATGCATGTTTATTTTGAAGGCAAACTTTATAGCGGTTCTGAGTCTTTCTTGATTTTATGGTCGAAAATTCCTAATTTTACATGGTTATCAATGCTTTTAAGATTGCCTTTATTACGCCAAATGTGGTACATGGCATATGAGTTACTTGCTATAGTTTTATTTATCAAAAATTTTTACTTAAAAAAATAATTACTTAATTTTTTGTAAAATATAATTTCCTGATATCACAACTAAACTACCAACAATAATATAATCAGTAAGGGTTTCTTGGAGCATTAAAATTGTAAGAAGAATTCCAAATATTGGAAATAAACTATAAAGAGGCAAGACATTTTGAACATCATAATGTTTATATAGCCAGAACATCCCCACTTGAGCAACACATGATAAAATAATCCCTGAATAAATAGCAGTAATTATTGCAGATTGATTCATTGATTGAATTTGACTAAAGGCATTTGGCTCCATAATAAACATAAAGAGAGCCATAAAAGGAAATGTTATTATTGCCATCCATGCATTAACATTTAAGGCATTTTCTTTATCTAAGTATTTAGAAAAAAGAGAAGCAAGCGCATATCCGAATCCACCAATTATTGCAAATAGCATTCCCAAAGGTTTTTGAATAATAAGGGGTTCAAATCCAACAACAATAACACCTGCAATTACAAAACCAATAACCAACCACCTCTTTACTGAGACATTTTCTTTAAGGAATATAGCGCTCATTAAAACACCAATTGGAATAGAACATTGCATTAAGATAATAATTCCAGATGTTGACTGAGAATATTCTAACGAGAGATAAATCATGGGATAAACGATAAATCCCATAGCTATTGTAAAAAAAATAATATATTTAAAATTTGGACCTTTTATTGTAGATAGTTTTACAAAAGGTAATAATAATAAAGCCATTATAGCAACTCTTATGGTCACAAAAACAAGAGCGGAGACATTGCTGACTCCTATTTTTCCAACCGGATAAGAGCTACCAAATAAGAACATCACGGCTAGAGCCATTAAAATATGTTTTGTTTTCAAATTATGATTTTTGATTAAATTTTAAAACCTCTCCTATAAAGTATAAAGAACCACCAAAATAAACATAAGAGTTATTTTCAGAATGAATATTTATTTTAGTAATAGAGTCAGAGATGTTTTTAGCCATAAGGATTGTCTTAGTTTTTTTAATATCATCTTTTTGAATTGAATTGGCTTCATTCATAGGAACCACAAAGATTTTTTTAAAATGTGGCTGCAATAGACCCAAAATAGCTTGAAATTTCTTATTATTAAGAAAAGAACAGACTAAATAACTGTTTTTGTTATTAAGGTTTTTAATAAAAGCTTTAGCTCCATCTATATTATGAAACCCATCTAAATAAATGGATTCGGATTTCTTAATTTTTGTTTTTAGTTTACCTTTTGTTATTTTTTGGAATCTTCCAGGCCAGTGAACTTTTTTAAGAGCTTTTTGAATTAATTTAATATCAAAATTTTTACCAAGTATTTTTTTACCAAGAGCTATAGCGAGCCCCGCATTTTCATATTGATAATATCCTTTGAGACTCAAGCTTTTTAAATTAATAGAATGTTTATTATCTATATAGAGAGTATTTTTTACTTCCCAATCAACACCAGCTTTTTTAGCTTTTATATTATTTTTTTTAATAAATTCATCAGCATATTCTTTTACAGTTGGTTTTTGATAATTAATAAAGTTAATACTCTTTTTATTAAAAATATTTAATTTTTCATATGCTATTTTAGTTAAAGAATTACCTAAGTATTCCTGATGATCTAAAGATATAGGAGTAATAGCAGCGTATTTTTTTTTAGAAATTATATTTGTAGCATCAAATCTTCCACCAAGACCAACTTCTAGGATTAGATAATCAGCTGGATGGTCTTGATAAGCTATTAATGCTGCTGCTGTTGTAATTTCAAAGTATGTAATCAGCTTACCATCATTAATTTTTTCACAAAGGTAAAGATAGTGCAATAAAAGTTTATCAGATATATTATTTGAATAGAGTTGTATTCTTTCATTAAACTTTACTAAATGAGGTGTTGTATAAATGTGTGTGGTTAGATTATGTTGATTAAGTATAGATTTTATTATTGAAGCCGTGGATCCCTTCCCATTTGTGCCAGCTATGTGAATTATGTTAGGTAATTTATTTTCATCAAATTTTAGTTTTTTTAAAAGTTTTTTTATTCTAATTAGAGATAAATCTGAAAATTTTGGATGAAGTTCTAATAATCTACTGAAAATTGGATCTTTCAAATAATTATTTTTTTAAATGAGAAATAACCTTTGATATTTTTTCTTTTAATTCTTTTCTATGAACTACAATATCTATCATTCCATGTTCAAGTAAATATTCAGCTGTTTGAAAATTTTCTGGTAATTTTTCTTTGATTGTTTCTTCAATAACTCTTTTACCAGCAAATCCTATCATTGAACCTTTTTCAGCAATAATAATATCGCCAAGCATAGCAAAGGATGCACTTACGCCACCTGTTGTTGGATTAGTCAAAAGAGTGATGTACGGAATTTTTTTTTCATTTAAAAGATTAATTGCAGCAACAGTTTTTGGTAATTGCATTAAACTTACAAGGCCCTCCTGCATTCTAGCACCCCCAGAAGATGTAGTTGCTATCAAGGGACATTTTAATTCAGTAGCTTTTGAACAAGCAATTTTAAAAGTTTCACCAACATATTGTCCCATTGAACCTCCCATAAAAGCAAAATCTAAAATAAAAACACAAGTAGTTATTTTGTCAATTTTACCAACTGCAACAAAGGCAGCATCATTTTGATTAGTTTTTTTTTCAGACTCCTTCAAACGATCGGTGTATTTTTTTAAATCTTTAAATTTTAAAGGATCATTATTTTCAATTGAAATATCTATCATTTCATAAGATTGATTGTCAAAAAGTAAGTTAAATCGTTTCTTAAAATTCATATTAAGATGATGATCACAATGGCCACAGACATAAAAGTTATTTTCTAAATCATTAATGTAAAGTAGCTGTCCACAATTGCACTTAGTCCATAAATTTGAAGGGGAATCTTTTTTATTAACTAATTTAGTAATTTTAGGTTTAACAAAGTTTTTAATCCAATTCATATTATTAATTTATCTTTAATGATTTTATATATCTATCTAACGATCTAATATATTTTTTTAAGTTATTATTAAGATCAAAAAACATTTGTATCATTGCAGAACCAACAATAACACCGTCTGCTTGAGTTTTAGTATTTATTATAAGCACATCTTTTTTTGTTTTAACTCCAAATCCCACAAGTATTGGGGTATCAGTAATTTTTTTTAAAGTTTTTACATTTTTATTAATTTCACGATAGTTAAGTTTATTTGTTCCAGTTATTCCTGTAGAAGATATATAATAAATAAATCCATTAGAATTTCGAAGTAATTTTTTTGATCTTTTAGCATTAGTCATAGGCGAAATAAGCTTTATCAAATAAATATTATTTTTTTCTAATTCAAATTTAATTTCTGTTTCTTCTTCGTATGGTAAGTCAACAATTATAATTCCATCAACAAAACCCTTACATGAATTTACAAAATTTTTTATCCCAAAATTCAAAATTGTGTTTAGATAGCACATTACAACATAAGATGTCTTTCCTTTATTTTTGGAAATTAATTTAATTAAGTTTAATGATTGCTTTGTAGTTAAACCATTATCAAGAGCCATTTTATTAGATTTTTGTATTACTTGGCCATCAGCCATTGGATCAGAAAAAGGGAGTCCAAATTCAATAATTTCTGGTTTGTTTTTTTGAATATTTTCAAAAATCTTTTTACTTTGATTTAAAGAAGGAAAGCCACAAGTCATAAATAACGATAAAATGTTTTTTTTTGGTAGTTTATCTAAGTTATTCATCAGTATCAAAACCTATTTCCTTAGCTGCAGTAAAAAGATCTTTATCGCCTCTACCACAAAGATTTAAAATTAAAATTTTATTTTTGTGTTTATTTTTAAAAGCTTTAAATAAATATGCAAGAGCATGAGAAGGCTCTAGAGCAGGAATTATGCCCTCGAGTTTAGAACATAATTGAAATGCTTTAAGAGCTTCTTTGTCTGTTATGCCATGGTATTCAGCAAGTTTATTTTTTTTTAAATATGAGTGTTCTGGGCCAACGCCTGGGTAGTCTAGCCCAGCAGAAATTGAATGAGCTTCTTTTATCTGTCCGTCATTATTTTGAAGCACGTAACTATAGCTTCCATGAAGAATTCCAGGAGTGCCTGCAGTCATTGTTGCTGCGGTAAGATTTGTTTTTGAACCTTTGCCAGCAGCTTCTACTCCTATTATTTTAACTTTTTTATCATTTAAAAAAGGATAAAACAGCCCCATTGCATTTGAACCACCACCTACACATGCAATTAAAAAATCAGGTAGTTTTTTTTCTATGCTTAAAATTTGCTTACGGGCCTCTTTTCCAATAATTGATTGAAAATCTCTAACCATTTGAGGATATGGATGAGGCCCTGCAGTTGACCCAATAATATAAAAAGTATCTCGGACATTTTTAATCCAATCTCTTAAAGCTTCATTCATTGCATCTTTAAGGGACTTGCTTCCTATCTCGACAGGAATGATATTAGCTCCTAGTAATTTCATACGAAAAACATTTGGTTTTTGCCGTATTATATCTTTTGCTCCCATGTAAATATGGCACTCCAAACCAAAAAGAGCGCAAACTGTTGCTGTGGCGACACCATGTTGGCCGGCTCCAGTTTCAGCTATAATTCTAGTTTTACCCATTTTTTTTGCTAATAGTATTTGTCCTAAACAATTATTAATTTTATGAGCTCCTGTATGATTTAACTCATCTCTTTTAAAGTAAACTTTAGGACCTTTTAAATATTTAGTTATATTTGCAGCATAAAAAAGAGGGGAAGGCCTACCAACATAGTTATTAAAAAGATCTCTTAATTCGGATTGAAATTTTTTATCTTTTTTTATTTTTTTATAAGATTCATTTAGTTCAAGCAACAACGGCATTAAAGTTTCAGAAACATACATTCCACCAAACTCGCCATATCGTCCTATATTATTTGGTTTGTTATACCTATCCATTTTTTTAAGAGTGGATTAAAGAAACTATTTCTTCAATAAGAGTTATCGACTTTTCTCCTTTTTCTATTTCTACTCCCGAATTTATATCAACAAAATTAGCACCTGTTAAGTTAATAGCATTTTTTATATTACTAGAATTTAATCCCCCAGATAGAATAAAAGGATTATTATTTAAATTTTTAAAATTTGACCAATTCCAAGTTTGATTATTGCCTCCTGGCATTTGATCTGATAGAGGTCCCGATTCAATCAAATAATAACTTATATTATTAATTGTTTTATTTTTAAAATCTTCAGGAGTTATTGATTTAATAATAGGTTTATTAAATTTTGCTTTAATTTGATTAATTAAATTTTGGTTTTCAGATCCATGGAGTTGAATTGAGCCAAAATTGAATATTTCTAACTTTTTTGAAATTTCATCCAAAGATGGATTAACAAATACGCCAAAGAATTTTTCTGAGTATTTATTAAATGATTTAGAAATGCCAGAGAGGGTTTCTATGTCCACATTTCTAGGGCTTTTTTTATAAAAAATTAGACCTTGATAATCAATTCCTAAGTTAAGTGAATTATCAATGATAGCTAAATTACGCTGTCCACATATTTTTATTTTTATTTTCTTCATAAAATGATTGTAGAGCATTAATAGGATTAGTGTGATTAATAATTTCTCTACCAATAACTATATAATCAGCTCCATTTTTAAAAGCGTCTTCTGCAGAAATGGTTCTTTTTTGATCATCGGCTTTTCTATGAAATAATTTTATACCAGGTGTAATCTTTAAAAGATTTTGATATTTATTTAAAATTTTTAAATCTTGTCCTGAGCAAACTAATCCATCAATTTTAGATTTAATAGCCAGTTTAGAAAAATTAATTAGGAGTTTATTAACAGTCATATTTCCATACATTTGTTTAATGTCCTTGTTATCTAAGCTTGTCAAAACTGTTATACCAAGAATTTTTGTATTGATTTTATTTTTTTTTAAATAATTTTTTGCTGTTGAGAGCATTCTTTCACCACCACTTAAGTGAAGAGAGAGATAATCCGGCTTGATTCTTTTTAATGATTCTAGTCCTTGAGCTACTGTATTTGGAATATCATTTAGTTTAAGATCTAAAAATAAATTTGATGATTTTTTTATTTCAGTTATTAGTTTTTTATTATCATCTTTATAAAATGATCTATATCCAACTTTAAATCCATAAACATAATTTTTAAGTTTTTTTACAATTACTATATTCTTATTATTGGACTCTGAGTCCAAAGCGATAAAACATTTTAATTTACTCATTTATTTTTTTTAATAAATTTTTACTTAATTTGAATGTTAGCTTAAATTTTTCAGGAATATATATCTTTTTTTGATTTTGTGGATTACGACCTATTCTGCTAGACATTTTTTTTATTTTAAATGAACCAAAATTTCTTAGCTCAATATCTTTTTTATTTTTAATAAATTGATTAAGCGTAGAAAAAAAACTTTCAAAAATATGTTCATTTAAATTTTTTTCTAAGTCCTTCTCAGATTGAAGGAATAATTTTTTTAAGTCAGATTTATTTTTCTTCTGAATCTTGCTTCCCATCTAAAGCCTTGCCTAATATATCACCTAAAACAGAACCTGAAGATTTGGATCCATATTTTTCCATTAGGTTTTGTTCTTCATCGATCTCTAACTGTCTTATTGATAATGAAAATTTTCTATTAGTTAAGTCAATGGATGTAATTTTAGCATCAATTGTTTGACCTTCGGCATACCTGCTTATATTTTGATCTTCTTTATTTTTTGATAGATCTTTTCTTCTAATCGTTGTTTCAATAAAGTTAGAAACCTCAACATCAATTCCTGTATTAGAAATTTTAATAATTTTTGCTGACACAATATCGCCTTTTTTCTTCTGATCAAAATATGTTTTAAATGGGTCATCGCTTACTTGTTTAATTCCAAAACTAATTTTTTCTTTAGTTGCATCGATCTCTAATATTTTAACTTTTATTGATTGTCCTTTTTGATATTTTTTTAGAGTTCTGTCTCCATTAGAGTCGGTCCAAGAAAGATCATTTTTATGAATCAAACCATCAATATTTTCATTTAATTTTGCAAATATTCCAAATTCAGTTAAGTTTTTAATTTCTGTTTCAATTATTTGACCAGTTTTATATTCTTTTTCAATATTTTCCCATGGATTAGGTTCTGTTTGTTTTATACCTAAACTTATCCTTTTTTTCTCTAAGTCAATTTCTAAAACTTTAACTCTAATATTAAATCCAACTTCCAGCAATTTACTAGGATGAACATTTTTTTTTGTCCAACTGATATCATTGGAATGAACAAGGCCTTCCAAGTCCTTTTCTACTAATTGAACAAAAGCTCCATAATCAGTGATATGAGAAATCTTTCCATCATAAATTTCTCCTTGTTTTACTTTATCTTCAATTTGAGTCCAGGGATCACTTTTTAATTGTTTGTATCCTAAGCTAATTTTATCTGAGTCACTTGAGACTTTTAAAATTTTAAAGTCATATGATTTTCCTACTTCTAATATATCTGAAGGATGATTAATTCTACTCCAAGATAAATCACTTAAGTGAGCTAATCCATCAATGCCTCCCAAATCAATAAAAGCACCATAGTCTGTAAATGTTTTAACTCTACCTTCAACAATTGAGTCACCTTTGGTTTTTTCCAACAATTCATTTTTAATTGTTTTTTGTTTTTCCTCCATAATTGCTTTTCGTGATACAACTATATTCCCTTTTGAGTAGTCCATTTTTAATATAATAAAAAGCTCTTCTTTTTTTAAAAGATAGCTAACATCTCTTACTGGCTTAGTATCTATTTGGCTTAATGGTAAAAAAGCATTTGCTCCCATAATCTTTACATATAATCCAGCTTTTGCTTTTCCTACTATAAATCCCTTAACTTTTTCTTGTTTTTCATAAACTGATTGAAGTTTTTCCCATGATTTCATTTTAATTGCTTTTTCATGAGAAATCCTAAGATTTCCTTCTCTATCTTCGAGTTTCTCTATGAAAACCTCAACTGTGTTACCAACCTTTACATCATCCAATGAACTTGAATTAACAAACTCTTCTTTTGGAATCTGACCTTCACTTTTATGGCCTATGTCAACTGTAACTGACTGATCATCAACTTTTAAAATTGTACCTGTAATAATTTTGTTTATGGCGAGAGAAGTTTGGATAGACGAATGCTGGTCCAACAATTGGCCGTATTCATCGTTAGAAATCATAGTTCATAAGTAACCTTTCAAAATTAAGTGTTTCTTTTAAAGAATTATAGACTCTTTTCAAGGACTATTTTCTAATTTAATAATTTTTTTAAATCACTAAAAAACCTTGGATAACTTGTTTTTACACAAGATTTATCATTTATTTTGTTGTTTTTTAAGCAAATCATATTTGATATGTAAAATGCCATTAATATTCTATGATCATTATTATGTTCAATTGTTGAGCCGCCAGGTTTTAAATTACTATTCCCGTGAATATGTAAATCAAACTTTTTAATAGAACACTTTACTCCAATATTTAATAAATTTTTATATATTAATAAAAGTCTATTACTTTCTTTAACGGTAAGTTCTTTTAATCCTCTAAAAATTGTTGTACCAGTTGCAAATGAAGCAGCAATGGATAGTATTGGTATCTCATCTACTTGTGATGGAATTTCGGAAGAATAAATATCCACAGATCTAAGAGATTTTTTTTGATTCACGTATATGTCGGCAACAGTTTCATTATAAAGTTTCTTTTTATTTTTGATTGTAATATTTGCGCCCATTTTTTTTAAAGTTTTCAAGAAGCCAATCCTAGTAGGGTTATACAGAATATTTTTAACTAATAGTTTTGATCCCTTTTTTAAACAAGCTGCCGTTATCATGAATGCAGCAGAAGATGGATCTCCAGCAACTATATAATTTAGTGGTTTTAATTCTTTATTAGATTTCATTTCAATATACCTAAATTTACCTTTTACTTTAAAATTGATATTATATCCCATTGTTTTTAACATTCGTTCAGTATGATCTCTTGTGCTAGCGTATTCTTTTATTTTAATTTTCCCTAAAGTATTTAATCCTGATAGCATTATAGAGCTTTTAATTTGAGCTGAAGGGATAGTAATATTGTAGTTTAAGGGAATAGGGTTTGGTGACCCAATGATTTTCATAGGCAAAAAATTATTTCTTTTAAGTATAAAAATTGAACCGATCTTTTTTAAATGTTCTGTTACTCTTTTCATAGGCCTTGATGAGAGAGATCTATCACCTATGAGCACGGCTTTTATGTTATTTGAAGAAATTAACCCAGCTATTAGTCTAATTCCAGTACCAGAGTTTCCGAAGTCCAATTTAGATTTTGGATTAAAAAGTCCACCCGGAGGAATGCCGTATACTATATAACTTTTTTTCACTTTTTTAATATTTGAGCCAAGTTTTTTCATAGCTTTTACGGTATTTAAAACATCTTCTGAGTCTAAAAGATTAGTAATTTTAGTTTTTCCTAATGTCTGTGATCCTAGAATTATGATTCTATGACTTATTGATTTGTCTCCAGGAGGAGAGTAATTACCTTTTATTAAATTATTTTTTAAAGACATTAAAAATTTTCATGATCGTAAAAGTTTAAATAAAACAAATTATTATTGATAGTTGGTTCCCAAGTATATTTTTTTTACTAACTCATCTTTTATAATTATTTCTGGATCCCCATTTCTAATTAATTCACCATTATAAATAATATGTGCATAATCAACAATTTTTAATGCCTCACGAACATTATGATCAGTTATAATAACCCCTATATTGCTTGTTTTTAATTTACTGATTGTTTTTTTAACATCTTCAATTGCTATCGGATCTATTCCAGCAAATGGCTCATCCATCATTATAAAGCTGGGATTAGAAGCTAGGGCCCTAGCAATTTCTGTTCTTCTTCTTTCACCGCCAGATAAAAACTTACCTTTTCTTTTAGAGAATTCATTTAGTGAAAAGTCATTTATTAATTGTTGAGTCTTTTTCGTTATTTCGTTTTTATCTAAGAAGAGCTCCGCAATACAAAGAATATTTTCATATACAGTTAAATCTCTAAATATCGAAGCCTCTTGAGGCAAATATGTTAGTCCAAGTTTTGATCTTTTGTCCATACTGTATGATGAAACATCTGTTTCATCTAAAAATACCGAACCATGATCAGGGTCTAAAAAACCAGTAATAATATTAAATAATGTTGTTTTTCCACTTCCATTGGGACCCAATAATCCAGTTATGGTATTTTTTTTAAATTCTAGGGTGACGTTATTCAATGCAATTTTATTTTTGAATTTTTTTTTTACTTTAACTATAGAAATTTTATTCATCTTTAATTAAAGCTTCAACCATATCTTGCTGCCCAGTAGTTTTAAGAACTCTTGTACTATTATTTAAATCTACCACAAGTTCATCACCGCTTAAAAATCTCGAAGGAGACTCTATACTAACATTTCCAGTTAATGTAATTAATGATTTTGATCGATTATAAACACCACGGTCAGAATAAAAAATTTCGTCATTATAAAAAATTTTTACATTTTCATTTAGATTTACAGTTTCAAAAACTTCTTTTCCATCTTTAATCATATATTTAGCTTCAATTAAATTAGCATAAGCTTTAATTTCATTATTAGTAAATTCAGCATTGCCAGTGGCTGAGTATATTTGATTTTTTTTATCCCAAATAATCCCATTTGATGCTTTTATTGAGCTTTCTGCATAAGCTGATGAATAAAAACAAAATACAATTATAATAAAATAAAATAATTTAATTTTCATTTGAGTTAAATTCACTTTCACCAATAAATGTTATTATATTTTTTTCCTGATCAAATTCAAAACCTTCTGAAGTAACAGTGCCTTGACTATTTGTAGTAATAGTTTGTTTATTGCTTTTTGTTTTTTTAATACTGTTATCTACAGTAACATCTTCACTTTTAATTTCGTACTCATCATTTTTTAAACTAGTCTCACCTAATAGGTATGTTTTATTTTCATTTAATTTTATTAGTTTATCAGCTTGTATAATATCCACGCCATTTTCACCTGCAATAATAGTAGTAAATTTTTCTACTGAGTCGGGAAGGTAATTAAAAGATGATTTTTTGTAATTAGAATTAGTAAAAAAAATCAATAATTGCAAAATTATTAAAATAGATATTATTAAATTAAAATTTATCTTTATCTTTAAATTATTCATTCTCTAAACATTCTTTAAGATTTACTATTCCATTTACTTTATTTTTATCTGAAATAATAAGGCTTGTTATAGAATTTTTATTCATAATATTTATGGCAGTAGAAATTAGCGTATCTTTATTTGCCATCACGGGCTTAGTTCTCATTATTTTTGAAACGGAATCATTTAAAATATTATTTTTTAAAGATCTTCTAATATCCCCATCGGTTATAATGCCTTTAATATTTTTTTTATTATCAGTAACAACTGTGCATCCATATTTTTTTTTTGTCATTTCAATTACTGCGTCATAAACCTTTGATTTTAGCGATACAGAGGGTATATCGTTATTCATTATATCTTTTAAAGTTTTTAAATTTTTTCCTATCTTTCCGCCAGGATGAAAGTTTTTAAAAGACTCTCTATCAAATTTTTTATATCCTAAAATAGTTGAACAAAGAGCATCACCAAAGACTAAAGCCAAAGTTGTAGAAGTAGTTGGAGCAATTCCAAGTGGGTCAGATTCTTTATGCTTTGGAAGCACAATTTTAATGTCAGAGTTTTTATACAATTGACTACGCTTATTTGAGGTAATACCAATTATAATTATTCCTCTTTTTTTTGCATAGCTTATAATGTCTAAAGTTTCTAAAGTTTGGCCAGAATTAGAAATAAGAACAACAATATCTTTTTTTTCTATAATGCCTAAATCCCCATGACTTGCCTCAACAGGATGAAGAAATATTGAAATAATTCCAGTGGAAGTAAAAGTAGAAGCAATTTTTTTTGCTATAAGACCACTTTTTCCAATACCAGAAAATATTAATTTTCCTTTTAAGGATAATATTGTTTCAACTGCTTTAAAAAAATCTTCATCTAAAGAATTCTTAAGTTTCGTGATGCCTTCAAGTTGTGTCTTTATTGCTAATTTTCCTTTTGATATAGTTTCTTTTTTTTTAATCATTATTAGTGGTGTGCAAATATGTCAACATCTTCCCATCCTGCCATATCCAATTTTACTCGGGTTTCTAAAAATTTTACAACATTATCAAATAGTTTTTGTCTACTAGTACTATCTAACTTTTTTTGTAAATTTTCTTTGATTTCATGTAAGTACCTCACATCATTTAAAGCATATTCAATTTGATCACTTGTTAATTTTTCTTGTCCCCAATCAGAGCTTTGCTCTTTTTTACTTATTTCAATTTTTAATATCTCTTGGACTAAATCTTTTAGACCATGATTACTTGTGTAAGTTCTTGTAAGCTTAGATGCTATTTTAGTACAAAATATATTTTTTACATTAATGTTTAAGTTTTTTTTCAACATAGCTATGTCAAATCTAGCATAATGAAATATTTTCATAATATTTTTGTCTTGCATAAGAATCTTTAAATTTTTTGAATCGCTTAGTTTAAAATTTTTGGGAAATTGAATTATATAGAATTTGCCATTGTCATTGTTCATAATTTGAACAAGACATAATCTATCACGATTAATGTTTAAGCCAAGAGTTTCGGTATCTACTGATAAGGATGTTTTAAAAGTATCCAAAATTTCTTTAGGTAAGTCATTTTTGAATAGTTGATAATTTGAATCCATAAGCTATATATTTATATAAGATTGAAAGAACAATGAAAAACAAAAATATTCTAATATTGGGTTCATCAGGAAATATAGGAAGAAGTTTGACTAAAAAGTTACTTTCTGATGGTTATTATTTAACAGCACCTCTAAGAAATCATGATAGAGCAAAAAGAAATATACTGTCCGGAGATATTGGTCAAATTAAAGTAATAAAATTCGATATCTCAAATATTAGCGCAATTGAGCAGGAAATTCAAAAATCTGATATTATCGTAAACTTGCTGGGCATATTATTTGAAAATTCAAATTGTTCCTTTGAGTTAGCACATTATTTAACACCTAAAATCCTTTCTAATCTAACGATCAAACATAATAAAAGACTTATACATGTTTCAAGTCTAGGTAGCTCTCTAAGTTCAAAATCTTCTTATCTTTATTCAAAAGCTTTAGGAGAACACCATATAGTTTCTAATCATAATAATTATACGATAATCAAACCAAGTATTGTTTTTGGTGAAGAGGATAAATTTCTAAATAATTTTGCACAGATGACTAAATTCTTACCTTTTCTCCCACTATATAAAAGAGGAAAAACAAAATTTCAACCTATATATATTGATGACCTTGCTTTATTTCTAAAAGTTATAATTGAAACAGAGAACACATATAAAAATAAAATATTTGATGCCGTAGGTCCTAATAGTTATTCATTTAAGGAAATATTAGAAATCATCTATGAGATACTAAAAAAAAAGAAACGTTTTATAAATATTCCTGATTTGTTAGGAGCAATTCAAGGAAGGGTGATGGGCTTACTTCCTAAGCCACCATTTACCTATGACCAATTTATTAGCTTAGACTATGATAGTGTTTCCCCAGGTAGTGAAAAAATTGTTGCTTCAGCAATAGGAAGAGAATTATCTTCAATGAAATTGATTGCATCTATATATTTAAATAAATTTATAGAAAAAATTTAAACTAAAAGAGCTAAAATAATAAAACCTAAAATAATTCTATAAACAATATATGGAAGAAATCCTATTTTGTTAATATATTTTATAAATAGTTTTAAAGTTATATAAGCTACAAAAAAACATATTATGAAAATTAAAAATAAATCTAAGCTAAATTCGAATTTAATGAGCTCTTTATAATTACTTAGAAAAGAAATAAGTATTATAGGCAAGCTCATAAGTAAGCTAAAATAAATAGAATCACTTTTAGATTTGCCTAGTAATAAAAATGCCGTTATGCATGCGCCTGATCTACTAAATCCTGGAATAAAAGCAAGACATTGAAATAGGCCTGCAATTAAAAAATCAAAGTTTTTTGATTTTGATTTAATTTTTATGTTTTTTGAATAAGAGGAAGCAAAAAGTAAAATTGCGCCTATTATTGACGAAAATGCAATGGTTTGAAGAGACACATAGTTGTAATTAAATAATTTAATAAAAAACCCAACAATTAAGGCGGGCATTGTTGCAATAAATAAAGGTTTTAAATTTCCTAAAATTTTTTTTTTAAAATTACCAGAGGAATTTTTAAAAAGGAATAGACACAATGCTAATAATGTTGAAAAGTGTGCTGTAGTTTCAAATAATAAATTTCTTGATTCTGAAGCCATAATAAATTTATCCACTAAATTTAAGTGGCCACTGGAGCTTATAGGGATAAATTCAGTAAAACCTTGTACAAAAGAGTATACAAAAATATATATTAATTGATTTTCTGTCATAAATTATTACAAATTTTTTTTTTACTTTTTAAATTCTCTGTAATATAAATACAATCCAAAAAAAATATAGGAGTATTTAGTAACAAAATATTACAATGTTAGAATTTTTTAAAAAGAAACAAGTTTCTCCAAGTAAAACCGAAGCAGATAAAAGAATTAAAGATTTTCAAGAAATTTATAATAATTACTCGACAAAAGATTCAATTGATCAAGCTTCTAGATGCTCCCAATGTGGAATACCCTTTTGTCAGATTCATTGCCCGTTAAACAATAATATCCCTGATTGGTTAAAGTATATAGCGGAAGACAGACTTGAAGAAGCATATGAAATATCTTCATCTACTAATGCTTTTCCAGAAGTTTGTGGAAGGGTTTGTCCTCAAGATAGATTATGTGAAGGCAACTGCGTAGTAGAAAAAGCTGGATTTGGGTCTATCACCATTGGAAGCTTAGAAAAATATATCACAGAGACAGCTTGGGATAATGGATGGATAAATCCTATTAAATCCGAAAAAAAACAAAATCAAAAGGTTGCAATAATTGGCTCAGGTCCTGCGGGCCTGGCTGCAGCAACTTATCTTTTAGAGTATGGTTATGAAGTTGAAGTTTTCGAAAAAAGTGACCGAATAGGAGGTCTTTTAATTTATGGAATTCCTAATTTTAAATTAGATAAATCTCTTGTAATAAGAAGAACTGATTGGCTAAAAGAAAGCGGAGTAAAATTTAACGTAAATTGTGAAATTGGAAAAGACATTACCTTTAAAAAACTTGAAAATACATTTGATGCAATATTAATTGCTACTGGTGTTTATAAAGCAAGATCACTTGACGTAGTAACAGAAAATATCCATAATTCTATTCCGGCTTTAGACTATTTAATTGAAAGTAATAAATTAGGACTTGGTGATAGAGCTTCAGAAAATAAGTACTTAAATGCTAAAGACAAAAGAGTAATTGTTATTGGCGGAGGTGATACTGCTATGGATTGTGTAAGAACAGCAGTAAGACAGCAAGCTTCAGAAGTAATTTGTCTTTATAGAAGAAATAAAGAAAATATGCCTGGCTCTGCTAGAGAAGTTGCTAATGCAGAACAAGAAGGAGTTAATTTCAAATGGTTATCAGTACCATCAAAAATTATTCAAGAAAAAAATATAGCAACAGGGTTAACTTATAAAGTTGCAAAACTAGGAGAAGTAGATGATAGCGGTAGAAGATCCCCAGTAGATACAGGGATTGAAAAGTCGTTAAAGTCTAATCTAATAATTGAAGCATTGGGATTTCAGCCTGAAAATATTAATGAAAAATTTAAAACCCATTTAGATTTAACTGGATGGGATACTATAAAAGTCGACTTTAATAGATTTCAAACAAGTAATCCTAAGGTATTTGCAGCAGGTGATATTGTAAGGGGAGCTTCGCTAGTTGTATGGGCAATTCATGATGGGAGAGAAGCTGCAAAAAAAATAAAAAATTTCTTATCATCAAATAATATAAAAAAAGCATCATGAATAAAAAATTATTCCTACAGAATTATAAAAAAAATAAAAGAATATTAGAAAAGCAGGGTATTTATTCAAAAAACCAAGAACACGATAACTGTGGAGTAGGTATTGTTGCTTCAATAAAAGGAGAGTCGCGAAGAGATATTGTTGAAAAAGGAATAGAAGCATTGAAAGCGGTATTTCATAGAGGGGCAGTTGATGCCGATGGAAAAACCGGTGATGGTGCTGGTATCATGCTAGAAGTATCAAAAACCTTTTTCAAAAAACAAATTTCCAAAACAGGTCACAAATCAAAAGAAGACAGTACGATCGGAGTAGGAATGGTTTTTCTTCCAAAACAAGATTTTGGAGCTCAAGAAAAATGTCGAGCTATTATGGAGTATGAAGTTATTAAGTCTGGGATGAGCTTGTTCGGTTGGAGACAGGTGCCAGTTGATTCAACAATAATTGGAGAAAAAGCTAATTATACTAGACCAGAAATAGAGCAATTAATTTTTTCTCCAAAAGATAAAAATGAAAACATAGAAAAAACACTTTTTTTAACTAGAAGAAGAATAGAAAACAAAATCAAATCCCTTAATATAAGTGATTTTTATATTTGTTCTCTTTCTTCTGAGGTAATTGTTTATAAAGGAATGTTTCTCGCGGAGCAGCTATCCTCTTTTTATCCCGATTTATTAGATAAAGATTTTAAATCTAAGTTCGCTATTTATCATCAAAGATATTCAACAAATACTTTTCCTACTTGGTCTCTTGCACAGCCTTTTAGGATTCTTGCTCATAACGGTGAAATTAACACACTAAAAGGTAATGTGAATTGGATGAGAGCTCATGAAACCCGACTGACTGATCCATTCTTTGATAACAGAGTTGAAGATTTAAAACCTATACTCGACTCTGATGCTTCTGACTCGGCGTCTTTAGATGCAGCTTTCGAAATTCTTCTTCAAACTGGTAGAAGTTTGCCTATGACTAAAAGCATGATAATTCCTGAAGCATGGTCTAACAATAATGACATGCCTAATGAGTTAAAAAAAATGTATGCCTACTGTAATGCAGTAATAGAACCTTGGGATGGACCAGCTGCAGTTTGTGGAAATTTTGGTGATTGGATTATTTCAGGAATGGACAGAAATGGCCTAAGACCTTTAAGATACTTAATCACAGATGATAATTTACTCATATCTGGCTCTGAGGCTGGTATGGTTATAGTAGATGATAGTAAAATTTTAAAAAAAGGTAGAGTAGGTCCAGGTGAATTAATTGCTATAAATTACAAAGAAAAAAAATTTTATCAAAGCGATGAATTAAAATTAAAACTTTCCACCTCTTTACCATTTGTTGACTGGAATAAAAAAACAATATTTTTAGATGAATTACTTAATAGAGAGGATATACCTAATGCTCCCTTAGAAACACTTGAAGATACTAAAAAAATATCAAAATATTTTAATCAAACAATTGAATTAATGGATCTAATCTTAGATCCTATGGCCAATTCCGGTCAAGAGGCATTAGGGTCCATGGGTGATGACACTCCTCTAAGTGTCCTAACTAATAATTACAGAGGACTTCACTCTTTCTTTAAACAAAATTTTGCTCAGGTAACTAATCCACCGATAGATAGCTTAAGAGAACAAATTGTAATGAGTTTAAAAACTAGACTTGGTAACTTAGGAAATATAGCGGATTCGGATGAAGATCAGCTTAATTTAGTACTTTTAGAAAGCCCAGTTCTTTTAGACCATGAATTAAGATCACTTAAAAAACACCTATCTGATAGCACTGAAGAAATTGATTGTACATTTAAAAAAGATATCGAAACAAACTTTTTAGACCAGTTACAACGAATTTGTTTAGAAGCTGAAAGAGCCGTAAGATCAGGAGCTCAGCATATAATTCTTACCGACTTTGAAATTAATAAAGACAAAATTTCGCTACCAATGATTTTAGCTACAAGCGCGGTCCACAATTATTTAATTAAAAATAAACTTAGAACTTTTACATCACTGAATATTTCCTCTAGAGAATGTTTGGATGTTCATTACTTTGCAGTTTTAATTGGCGTAGGAGCCACTACAGTAAATGCTTCGTTAATTGAAAGTTTAATTTACCAAAGATTTCAAAAGGGCATTTATGGAAATATTACATATCAAAAACTTTTATTAAATTATAAAAAAGCTATCGAAAAAGGATTAAGAAAAATTATCAGTAAAATGGGCATATCAATTATCAGTTCATATAGGGGTGGAGGTAATTTTGAAATAATAGGATTAAGCAGAAGCATGGTAGAAAGTTTTTTCCCTGGAATGTCTTCAAGAATTTCAGGGATAGGTCTTGAAGGATTAGAAAAAAGAATGAGAAAACAACATAAAGAAGCATACTTGTCATCTAATACCGTTCTAGATATAGGAGGTGAATATAGATATAGAGCAAAAGGAGAAACTCATGCTTTTGAAGGACAATCAATACACATGCTTCAAGAATCAGTGGCTCGTGACTCATACAATTTATATAAAAAATATACTGATAGGATTTATAACCAAAAACCTATTCATATTCGAGATATTCTAGAAATTGAAAGTCAAAAAATTCCTCTTATTGTTGATAGCGTTGAAAGTATTTCTGAGATAAGAAAAAGCTTTGTATCACCAGGTATCTCTTTAGGGGCTTTAAGCCCAGAAGCTCACGAAACCTTAGCAATTGCAATGAATAGAATTGGTTCAAAATCTGATTCAGGTGAGGGTGGAGAAGATCCAAAAAGATTCAAACAAAATGAAAATGGTGATAATGCAAGCTCTGCGATAAAACAAGTTGCAAGTGGTCGTTTTGGCGTAACAGCAGAATATTTAAATAATTGTAATGAAATTGAAATTAAAATTGCTCAAGGAGCAAAACCGGGAGAGGGAGGGCAATTGCCCGGATATAAAGTAAGTGAATTAATAGCAAAAATGCGTAATAGCACACCTGGTGTTACTCTTATCAGCCCACCCCCTCACCATGACATATATTCGATAGAGGATTTAGCACAATTAATTTATGACTTAAAACAAATTAATCCAGTAGCGAAAGTTTGTGTAAAATTAGTTGCCCAATCAGGTATAGGGACCGTTGCGGCAGGGGTTGCTAAAGCGAAAGCTGACACAATTTTAATCTCTGGTCATTCAGGTGGTACTGGAGCAAGTCCACAATCAAGCATTAAATATGTTGGATTGCCTTGGGAGCTAGGCCTAAGTGAAGTTCATCAGATTCTTACTCTAAATGGATTAAGAGATAAAGTTACATTGAGAACTGACGGTGGAATAAAAACAGGAAGAGATATTGTTATAGCAGCTATATTGGGTGCTGAAGAGTACGGAATTGGCACTGCCTCATTGGTAGCAATGGGATGCATTATGGTTAGGCAATGTCATTCAAATACTTGTCCAGTTGGTGTTTGTACTCAAGATGAAAAGTTGAGAGAAAAATTTAGCGGAACACCTGAGAAGGTTATCAATTTGTTTTCTTTTATAGCTGAAGAGGTTAGAGAAATATTAGCAAAACTCGGTTATAATTCTCTTAAAGATATTATTGGTAAAACCGAACTTTTATATCAAGCTCATCATGGTTCAAGTGATTTGGATAATTTAGATTTAAACCCAATTTTAACTAAAATAGATAGTGGGCTACCTTCAAATTTTCATAATAAAAAACAACGCAATGAGGTTCCACCAACTTTAGATGATAAATTTGATGAAGATGGAAAAGATTTTATTGAAAAAGGACAAAAAATTGAACTGACCTATAATATTAGAAATACTCATAGGACAGTAGGAACAAAAATCTCTTCATTTATTACTCGTAAATATGGAATGAATTCTTTATCTGAGGGTCATGTATCACTGAAGTTAAGAGGATCGGCAGGTAACTCACTTGGCGCTTTTGCAGTAAAAGGTCTTAAAATAAATGTTTTTGGCGAAGCAAACGATTATGTAGGCAAAGGTTTATCAGGGGGAACAATTGTAATACAAACAAGAAATTCTTTTTCTAAACCAAGTCATGAAAACGTAATATTAGGAAATGTAAGTTTGTACGGAGCAATATCTGGAAAACTTTATGCGTCTGGACAAGCTGGCGATAGATTTTGTGTAAGAAATTCTGGCGCTCATGCAATAGTTGAAGGTTGTGGTTATAATGGCTGTGAATACATGACAGGAGGTAGTGCAATAATTTTAGGAGATATTGGAGATAATTTCGGAGCAGGAATGACAGGAGGGCATGCTTTTATTTATTCCTCACAAAAAAGACTATTTAATTTAATTAATATGGAGACAATTGGTATATATGAATCAAAAGATATAAAGTGGCAAGAACATTTACTAAAAGAATTAAAAGAATTTTATAAAGAAACAAAATCATTAAGGGCAGAAAATATTATTCAAAATTTTAACACTGAAATCAAAAAATTTATTCATATTGTTCCTAATGAGGTAGCTGACAAGCTTAGCTATCCAGTAAAAAAAGATTTTAAAATAGCTTAAATATTATCTTTTAAGAAATTTAATGCATTTTTTGTTGAGAGACTGTGATCCTCACCTTTAATAATTTTAATTTTTAAATTTCTAAATTGATTTGTTTTTAATAAATTATTATTATAAGTAAAAGGCACACTTTTATCTTCACTTCCATGTATAAAAACCACCTCTTTTTTATATATTTTTTTAATTTTATTTAAAAGCAACCCCCTGCTTTTATAAATAAGATTTTTAGAATATACATATTGAAAATTTTTGCTCACATTTATCTTTACTAATTTATTTTTCTTAATTTTTAATTTATTTGCAATTGATAGATTTTTCCAAATAAGTTTTTCAGTAAAATCTGGAGCGGGAGCTAGCCCGATAAGTTTTTCTATTTTTTTAGGATTATAAAGAGCATAAAGACAACCAAGCCAACCACCCATGCTAGAGCCAATTAAAATGATATGTTTATCAATCTTCAAATATTTAATAATTCTTTTAAGATCATCAAACCAATCTTTTATTGATAATTCTTCAAATATGCCTGAAGATTTACCATGACCCCTGCAATCAAAGGCAAGATATGAATAGCCATTATTTTTACAATATTCATCTAAGAATAAAGATTTTTTTCCTGTCATATCAGATTTTAATCCATGAATAAAAACAATAGTTTTTTTAGTTCTTTTAATAAATTTATAGGCTATTTTATGATTCCTAAAGGTATGATATTTTAACTGTGTCACAAATTAAAACTAATCAAAAAATCATTTGTTTGCAAATAATTCCTAGTTTAGGAGTTGGGGGTATAGAAAGAGGTGTTCTAGATATATCAAGGTATTTAGATTCACTAAGTATAGAAAATCATATTTTTTGTGAAAATTATAATCCAAATTTATTAACTAAAACAGAAATAGAAAAAATAATAACAACTCAAAATGAAAGTTTTAAAAGTATATTAGGAATAAAAAAAATTAAAAAACAACTTAAAGCAATTGTCAAAAAATATAATATTAATTTAATACATGTTTCATCAAGAGCACCAGCTTTTTTTTTAAATTCATTTATAAAAAAACTTCCAGTTAAATACGTTACAAGCTTTCATAATCCATATAAGAAAAAAAATTTTTTAAAAAAGTTTTATAATTCTTTTTTACTAAAAGGTGATATCGTTATTGCTAATTCCTATTTTACAAAAAAACATATCCAATTGGAATATAATAAAAATTCAAATATTTTTGTAGTCCAAAGAGGTACGGATATTAAATATTTTAACCCAGACAATATAAGTGTTACGGAAATTAATAATATTAAAAATGAACTAAATATTAAAGAAGAAGAAATTGTATTTATGATTCCTTCTAGAATATCTTCATGGAAAGGACACCCTAAATTCCTAGAATATATATTTAAAATAAATTTAAAAAATAACGAGAAATTTAAAATTTTATTTTTCTCTAATAATGACTTTCAAAAAAATAATCTTTATAAAATTGCTAAAAAATTTCATTTAATTAATGAGCTAATTATATTGAACGAAAGTCAGAATATAAGAAATTATTATTTTTTAAGTGACATAATTATAAGTATGTCGCTGAAGGAAGAGGGTTTTGGGAGAACTATATCTGAAGCACTGGCCATGAAAAAAATTGTTATTGCTCCTAAACAAGGAGGAACAAAGGAACAACTTGAAAAATTTGATAATAATTTACTTTTTGTTCCTAATAACTTACACAGTTTTGAAAATGCTATAAAATATGCAATAAAAAACAAAGATAATAATATTGAATTAAGAAGAAAGTACATAGTTTCAAATTTTTCATTAGAAGATATGCTTTCTAAAACACTTAGCTTGTATGAAAAATAATCCAAAAGTATTAATTATAAAGCATGGTTCTTTAGGTGATATATTTATGGCTCTTGATGCTATAAATAGTATTCAAAAACATTTTAATTCAAACAATATTTATTTTTGTACTACAAAGTTTGGGAAAAAAACTTTATTAGAATTAGATTTGGGATTTAATCTTAAATTCATTGTTGATGATAGAAAAAAAAATCCAATATTATTATTTTTTTTACTTTATAAATTAATAACACATAATTTTGACTATATAATTGATTTACAAAATTCAAAAAGGACATGTTTTTATATATATTTTTTAAGATTTTTTAAAAAAAAATATATCAACAGTACTTGCAGATTTGCAAATTATAGATTTATTCCACCTATTCATGGAACCCAACATGTAAAAATAGGATTAGAAAAACAATTAGAAATTTTAAATATTAAAAAGAAAAAAATATATTTTGGTGAAACTAAAATAAATAAAAATAAAATTGCTTTAATAGTTCCAGGTAGTTCCACAGCTGGTATATTAAAGAGATGGCCATTAGAAAAATATAATGAATTAATGAAAAAACTAATTGGCGTAGGTTATACTTGTTATGTGATTGGCGGAGAAGAAGACCTAGAATTAAAACAAATGCTTTTAAAAGATGAGAAAATTGTTGATCTTATCAAGAGTTCTCCATGGAAAAAAGTAATTGAATTGTCTCTTTCATCTTCGTTAGCCATATCAAACGATACATCTAATATGCATTTAATTTCTAATTTAGGATGTCCTACAATAGCAATTATGAAGGACGGTCCTTTGACTATATCAAATTCACCATATAACGAATTATCATTTACTTTTGTAAATAAAAATATCAAAAATATTAATGTTGAAAATGTTTTTTTAAAGGCAATAGAAATTGCAAGATAAAATTTCAATATTACTTCCTTATAAGGAAAATTTTTCAAAAGAAAATTTTGGTTCAGTGTCCTTGTTTGTTAAAGATTTGAATGAGAAATCCAAATTTAAAAAAATAACTAACATTTATGGAAATACTAAGTTTATCCCAATTAAAAATTTTAAATATAAAAATTTAAAACAAACTTTTTTACACTTTACAGGTAGAAATCGAACTCATACCAATCAATTTATTAAAGAAGCAAAAAAAAATCCAAATTTAAAAATAATTGAAGTGCATAATAGGCCAATTTCTGTTTCTATGATCAAAAAATCACTTCCAACAAAAAAAATTATTCTGTACTACCATAATGATCCATTATTAATGAAAGGTTATTCTGATGAAAAAAGAAGGAAAAACTTACTTGACTCTTGCCATTTAATTTATTTTGTTAGCAAATATTTAAAAAATCAGTTCTCTAAAAATTTAGTTTTAAGTGCTTTAGATAAAAAAAAACTTCATGTATTATTTAATGGTGTGTGGCCTAATAGAATTAAAAACAAAAATAGAACAAAAAACATTGTTTATGTTGGAAAATTAGATAAGAAAAAAGGTTTTTTTGAATTTAAAAAAGCAATTTCGAATATAGTTATAGATTTTCCTGATTGGAAAATAGATATTTTTGGAACGAATAATAAAGGACAATTTCCTAAATCAAATCATCCTAATATTAAATTCTATGGTCAAAAAGACAATAATTATGTTAAAAAGTTTCTTTTAAATAGTTCTATTTCAATTATTCCATCTATATGGAATGAACCCTTCGGTAGAACCTTAATAGAATCAATTAATGCTGGTTGCTCAGTAATATCTTCTCAGTCAGGGGGTCTAAAAGAAATATCTGCATATTTCAATCTTTTAAAACTAAGTAAACCATCGAAAAAAAGTATTTACAATGCGTTAAAAAAATTAATAATGTCAACACATGAACTACAAAAGCTGCAAAGCAATTCTGTTATTAACACACCTTTCAATTTGACACATATAACTAATTACCACGACAAAAATAGGTCAACTTTTTTATCCCAATAAGATCATGATATTAATTTGAGGCCATTTAATAACAATAGAGGAAGAAAAAAAGATCTTCATAATATTAATTCTCAAATTCGTTCAAATGAAGTAAGGGTTATTTTAGATGATGGAGAGCAATTAGGTGTGATGACAACAAAAGAAGCTATTGATCTTGCAAAAAATAGAGCTATGGATTTAGTTGAAATAGCTCCAAATAATACTCCTCCTGTTTGCAAAATTATCAATTATGGAAAATTTAAGTATCAAGAACAAAAGAAAAAAAATGAAGCAAAGAAAAAACAAAAAGTAATGGAAACAAAAGAAGTTAAAATCAGACCTGGAACAGGTAGTCATGACTATGAAGTAAAACTTAAAAATGCAAAAAAATTTATTAGTGAAGGAAATAGAGTGAAATTTAGTCTAAGATTTAAAGGAAGAGAAATGGAGCACTCAAACTTAGGTATTGATATGTTAAAGAGACTTAAAAATGACCTAATTGATGTTATAAGAGTAGAAATGGAGCCAAAAATAGAAGGCAGGCAAGCCTTTTTAGTTGTTGCTCCAAAGTAAATATGCTAAAAAACCATACTTTCTTAATCGAACAGGCTAAAGGGTATGCCTTAAGATTTTTAAACAAACTTTAAATAAGGAGTTAAAATGCCCAAATTAAAAACAAAAAGCAGTGTAAAAAAGCGCTTTAAATTATCAAGTAGTGGAAAAGTTTTAGTAGCCCATGTTGGCAAAAGACATGGGATGTCAAAAAGAACTAATACCTTTATAAGAAATTCAAAAGGTATGAGGGTTCTATCTGAATCTTCTTCTGGTATTGTTAAATCGATGATGCCTTATGGGAATAAATAGGAGATAAAATGCCAAGAGTTAAAAGAGGAGTCACAGCTAGAGCAAGACACAAAAAAGTCTTTGAATTTACTAAAGGACATAGAGGAAGAAGAAAAAATGTTTTTAGAGTAGCTACCCAAAGTATGGATAAAGCATTACAGTATGCTTATAGAGATAGAAGGGTAAAGAAAAGAGATTTTAGAGGCCTTTGGATCCAAAGAATTAATGCAGGTGTTCGTGAACATGGATTAACATATGCAACTTTTATAAATGGCTTAAAGAAGGCCAACATAGAGATCAACAGGAAAATGTTGTCAGAAATTGCATTTCACGAACCTATTGCTTTTAAAGCTATAGTTGAAAAAGCAAAATCAAGTTTAGCGGTTTAGTAAGTATAAATGGACATTAAAAAAGTCCTTGATGAAGCAACTAAAGAATTAATTTCTTGTGAAGACGAACAATCAATTCATTTTTTAAGAGTAAAGTATTTAGGAAAAAAAGGTTTAATAACAGATCTTTTAAAGACGCTTAAAGATTTAACTGATAATGAAAAAAAAGAATTTGGTTCTTCAGTTAATATTGCCAAAGAAAATTTATTAAATCAAATATCAGTAAAATCTGAACAAATAAGGAAAAACAAAATAAATGAAAAGTTATCCCAAGAATCTATAGAAATAACTTTTCCATCCCCCAATCTAAGTTTAGGTAAAATTCATCCGATTTCCAAAACCTTTACCGAAGTAATTGATATATTTGGTAATATGGGTTTTGCTGTTGCAGAAGGACCAGATATCGAAACAGATTTTAATAATTTTACTGCTTTAAATATTCCTGAAGATCACCCAGCAAGAGAAATGCAAGATACTTTTTATCTTGAAGAAAAAGATCAAGAAGGAAAACCTTTTGTTTTAAGAACTCACACCAGCCCTGTTCAAATAAGAACCATGAACGAAAATCAACCTCCAATTAAAATTATAGCACCCGGACGTACTTACAGATGTGATTCTGATTCCACGCATTCTCCCATGTTTCATCAAGTTGAAGGATTGTTAATTAATGATAGTGCAAATATGGGGCATCTAAAAGGAACTTTAGTAAATTTTTGCAAAGATTTTTTTCAAATTAATGATCTTAAAACAAGATTCAGGCCAAGTTATTTTCCATTTACCGAACCATCTGCAGAAATGGACATAGCTTATTCAGTTGTTGATAATCAAATTAAACTTGGTGAAGGAGATAAGTGGTTGGAAATTTTAGGTTGTGGAATGGTTAATCCTAAAGTTTTAGACAATTGTAAAATCGACAGTTCAAAATATCAAGGTTATGCTTTTGGAATTGGGCTAGATAGAATAACAATGCTCAAGTATGGACTTACAGATATAAGATCATTTTTTAATGGTAATTTTAATTGGCTTGATGAAAATGGTTTTGGCTTAGGAAGATTTTAATATGAAATTTACTTATTCATGGCTTTCTGAACATCTAGATACAAAACTTAGCCCCGAAGAAATTGCTGAGACTTTAACCAATATTGGGTTAGAGGTTGAAAATTTCATAGATTTTTCAAAAACACATAGTCACTTTGTTGTAGCAACGATCAAAGATTTTAAAAAACATCCAAACGCTGACCGACTAAACTTGTGCACAGTTGATGATGGATCAAAGCAATATCAAGTTGTTTGTGGGGCAAGTAATGTAAAAAAAGATTTAAAAGGCATCTTTGCTAAAGAGGGACAATATATTCCTGGAATAGATTTGAAACTAAAAAAAGGAAAAATTCGAGGCGAAACGTCTGAAGGTATGATGTTGTCAGAAAAGGAGCTAGGTCTAAGTGACGAACACGAAGGAATTATTGAGTTAAAAAAAGATATTCCTAATGGTACAGATGCAGTTCAAGCGCTAAATTTAAATGACCCTGTTTATGAGATTGGCATTACTCCTAATAGAGGTGACTGTTTAAGTGTTAGGGGTATTGCTAGAGATTTAGCCGCTAAGGGTTGTGGTAAATTAATTGATCAAAAAATAAATTCTATAGAAAATAAATCAGCAAATAAAAGCCCAATAGAATGGAAAATTAAAAAAGACAGTAATAGTTGCGAGTTTGTTGTTGGAAGACATTTTACAAATGTAAATAATACAAAAAGTCCAGATTGGTTAGTTAAAAGACTTTCAAGCATTGGTTTAAGACCTATTAATGCATTAGTTGATATTACTAATTTTATAACCATAGATCAGGGAAGACCTTTGCATGTATTTGATGCTGATAAAATTCACGGTGATTTAACAATTAGGCTAGCCAACAAAGATGAAAGTTTAGAAGCACTTGACAATAAAAAATATACTTTATCGAGTTTAAACACAGTTATATCTGATGAAAAAAATGTTTTAGCAATTGCAGGTATCATAGGCGGTACTACAAGCGGCTGCGACGAGTCAACAAAAAATGTTTTTCTTGAGGTTGCAATTTTTAACCCATCTATGACAGCAAAATCTGGCAGATCTCTTAATATATCATCTGACGCTAGACAAAGATTTGAAAGAGGAATTGACAAGTCTTTTGTCATTCAAGGTCTTGATTATGCAAGTTTTTTAATTCTAAAATATTGTGGTGGTGAACCAAGCAAATCAACAGATTTTGGAGTAATAAATCATTCCGAAAAAAAAATTACTTACCACTTTAAAAAATTTGAAAAAATAATTGGCTTTATTATCGATTATAAAACTCAAATAAAGTATTTGAAATCACTAGGTTTCATTTTAAATAACGAAAATGAAAAAAGTTGTACTGTGAAAGTACCATCTTGGAGAAATGATATAGAAGCCGAAATAGATTTAATTGAAGAAATTGTTCGTATTCATGGTTTTGAGCACATCAAAGAGGTAAAAGTTACAACTTCAAATGAAGAGCAAACAATAATAAATCAATCAATATCAAATAAAATGCATAATATTTATAATAGATTAAGAAAAATCCTTGCCAGCAAAGATTACAGAGAAGTTGTTTCTTTTTCTTTTCATTCTGAAAATAATCATCATGACCTAGGCGGATCTAATGTACTAAAAGTATCTAATGCGATAAGCGAAGATCATGGATATATGAGAAATACAATGATTGGTAATCATTTGAATATAATAGAAAATAATAGAAAAAAAGGATTTGAAAATCAGAGTATTTTTGAAATTGGACCAATCTATAATGATATTTCATCGCAGCAAAATATTATTTCTATGATGATTTCAAATAATAAAAAATTTAATAAGGTTTTCTCAAATGGGTCATTTGAATTTTATGATTTGACCAACCAAATATCATTATTATTTAAAGAATTAAATTTTGACATTCGCCAATTCAAAATAAACAGATCTTCTAGCGAGATTTTCCATCCAGGTAGAGCTGCAGAATTACATCAAGGTAAAAAAATTGTAGCAAGATATGGTAGTATTCATCCAGAATTAACCCAAAAATACACAAAAGATTTAAAAGTTTTTGCAGCTGAAATTTACTTAGATAATTTGCCAATTGAAGCTATGTCATTATATAAAAAAAGTAAATCTTTTGAGTCTAGCTTCCCGTTCAGTGAAAAAGATTTTTCATTTATATTTAATAAAGATCAAAATTTATTTGAAGTATATAAAGCTTTATTAGCAATAGATAAAAAGTTAATTCATGAAGTTGAATTTTTTGATCAATTTTATTCAAAAGAAATTGGAGAGGGAAATAAAAGCATCGCCTTTAGAATAAAAATTCAATCTAAAGATAAAACTTTAGGTGAAAAGGAGCTTGATGAAATCTATAATAAAGTAATTTCTATCATTACAGATAAATTTAATGCCCAAATAAGAAACTAATGAAAATTTCTAATATTAGAAATTTTTCCATAGTAGCTCATATTGACCACGGTAAATCAACATTAGCAGACAGAATAATAGAATATTGTGGAGGTATGGATGACCGCACTAAAAAAGATCAAGTTCTTGACTCAATGGATATTGAGAGAGAAAGAGGAATAACAATCAAAGCTCAGACTGTAAGGTTAACTTATTTAAGTTCAGACAAGGAAGAATATCAATTAAATTTATTAGATACACCCGGTCATGTTGATTTTTCTTACGAAGTGTCTCGTTCTCTATCTGCTTGTGAGGGTTCATTGCTGGTAGTTGATAGTACACAAGGTGTTGAAGCTCAGACATTAGCAAATGCATACCAAGCAATTGAAGTTAATCATGAAATTCTTCCAGTTTTAAATAAAATTGATTTACCTTCTTCGGATACGGATAGAGTAAAGGATGATATTGAACAAACAATTGGTATTGAAGCTTCAAATGCAATACCTGTTTCTGCAAAAACCGGCGAAGGGATAGCTGAATTAGTAAAAGAAATAATAACGAAATTACCATCACCCGTTTCTGAAGGTGATGAGCTTAAAGCATTACTTGTAGATAGTTGGTATGACAATTATCTTGGTGTAACAGTTCTTGTAAGGGTCATTGGAGGTAAGCTTAAAAAAGGATCAAAGGTTAAATTTATGCACAATAATCAAATATATTTAATCGAGAGATTAGGTTTTTTCACACCTGATATAAACTATTGTGATGAATTATTACCTGGAGAAATAGGTTTTTTCAATGCGAGCATAAAAGCTGTTTCTGATTGTAAATTTGGAGATACAATTGTTGAGTTAAATAATAAAACTGTTAAAGCTTTGCCTGGATTTAAGCCATCATTGCCTGTCGTTTTTTGTGGCATATACCCAGTAGATACCTCAGATTATGAACACTTAAAAGAGAGTTTGTCAAAATTAGCATTAAATGATTCAAGTTTTGTTTATGAAAAGGAGTCGAGTGCCGCATTAGGGTATGGTTATAGATGTGGTTTTTTGGGTTTATTACATTTAGAAGTTTCTACTGAGCGTTTAAGGCGTGAATTTGATTTAGATTTAATAACTACTGCGCCAGGAGTTGTTTATAAAATTATAAATAATAAAGATGAAGAAAAAATTATTAGCAATCCTACTGAATTACCAGATCCTTCACAAATTAAAGAAATACTTGAGCCTTGGATTAAATCGACAATTATAGTTCCACAAGAGTATCTTGGCGCAGTCATAAATCTTTGTATTGAAAAGAGAGGGAAGCAAACAAACTTAAATATTCAAAATAATAAAGTAATTTTAGAAATGGAATTACCATTAAATGAAATAGTAATAGATTTTTATGACAAGCTTAAATCATATTCTAAGGGCTATGCTAGTTTTGATTATTATGTAGAAGGATATAAACCTGGAGACTTGGTGAGACTTAGTATTCTCGTAAATGGAGAAGTTGTTGATGCGTTTTCTAATATAGTCCATAAAACTAGAGCTGAATTTATTGGAAGAAAAATATGCATAAAACTTAAGGATTTAGTTCCAAGGCAAAATTTTCAGATAGCTGTCCAAGCTGCTATATATGGCAAGATAATTGCTCGTGAAACTATAAAAGCATTCAGAAAGGACGTAACAGCGAAACTTTATGGAGGGGATGTAACCAGAAAGAAAAAATTACTTGAAAAGCAAAAAAAAGGTAAGAAAAGAATGAAACAATTTGGTAGTGTAGAGATACCCCAGGATGCTTTTTTTCAAGCTTTAAAAATTGGAGATGAATAATTTGGAGAGATGGCAGAGTGGTCGATCGCGCTACCTTGGAAAGGTAGTGTAGGGGCAACCCTACCGTGGGTTCGAATCCCACTCTCTCCGCCAAATTATTTTATAAAACCCTTAGAATTATAATTTCTTTTTTTTTCTTTTAAAATCCCAAGTTCTTTTGAAGGTGTATAAAACCTATCACCCACTTTAATTTTATCTATTATATTTTTACCTTTTTTATTCAAAACTTTTTCTATCAACAACATATGTTTGCCAGTAGTAGAAACTACTATCCAACCTCCGTCGTGACGTGAAACAATTCCGGACATAAAAGGATGATTTGAGCTATCACCACCATGAAGTTGAACATCTTTTAAATATAATTTTCCGTAACTTCCATTGTTAAGGTAGCTTGAAGCTCCTTTGTATGGTTCTTCAAATGCATTAATGAAGTTAATTAAATCATAGGAATTCATATTCCAGTCAATTAATCCATCTATTTCAGCATTTAATCTAGGGTTATATCTACCTAGGTAATTAATTTGTGGTCGTAATTCAAATTTTTCTTTCTTAGTTAATTTTTTTATAAAATCAGCATAAAATTCCAAAAACCTAGATAACTTGTAATCAAGAAATTCCTTTGGGGTGCTATAATTTTTGGGAATTAAAGTTGGTTTATTATAAATTATAGGTCCAGTATCAATATTTTCGTCAACCAAGTGACATAATTGATTATCGATTCTATCTTCTCTCATTATTCTCCAAGAAATATCTGCACCTCCTGAGTCTAGAGGGAGTCTTGTTAAATGAAAATTTATAAGGTTATCTTTGAAGAAATTTTCAATATTTTTTTTTGTAAAAATAATTCTAGCACCAATAGAAATAAATAAAGTATTTTCCAATGTCGTTTCTTTGACAATAAAATTTTGAAATTTTTTATCTATTTTATTAAAAATTGAGAATTTAACTTTTTTTTTGTCTATAATTTTAGATTGGTCTTCTGAGGTGATAATTATAGTTTTTAAAGATAGATTATTATTAATTTTTATTAGTTGATCAAAAATATCTGATTGCCCTATGAAGACAATAGCTTTTAATTTCTTAAAAAAAAATTTATTATTATGTATCATGATAACTCAAGAGTGACATCATTATGTAATCTGTCATTAAAATTACAATATAAAATTATTGAAACATTAAGATAGTTTATTTAAGAATTAACAACTTTGTAAAAAGCAATTAAAACATCATCAACTTTAACTCTTTTCGCAAAATCTGCATTTTTGATTGTTTTGCCTTTTCCATCAAGCATTCTATCAGTGTCTTTAGAAATCTCTCCTTCTTTTGCAATAACAGGGTATATATTATGAGAATAAGCAAAAGATTTGGTAGCCCCAAATAATCCCAAAGATTTTGTACCTACTGCTGCAGATAAGTTTAGTATTCCACTATCATTTCCTATAAATATATTTGATAATTTTAATAAGGCGGCTACCTCGGATAAATGTAAATGAGAATAATTAAAAACATTTTTAATTTTAACATTATTAATTATTTCTTCTGCAATATTGCTATTCCAAGGACCAGCAACTAAAATATGTATATATTTATTTTCTTCATTAATTTTATTAATTAAGTTTGCAAAATATTCTTTTGGCCAACTTCTCCACATTTCACTTGAGTCAACACCGTAAGTAATTATTTTTTTATCCTTACTAAGGTTGTCAAATGTTTTTAAAAAATCATGATTAACATTTAAATTTGTAAATTTATAATTTATTGGCTTACCAATTAATTTAAAAAATTTTATACCTCTTTCTATGTAATGTGTTTGTAAGTCAGATTTTTTTAAAATTGATTTATTTGTAATCCAAAAACTTTGATTGCCAGCACCATAACCAAAAATTTGATTTACACTAGCAAATTTTGCTGCTATTGCAGGCCTGCTAATTTTATCTAATATCCAAACCTGACTTGTATTGAAAATTTTCATTAGATTTCTCATACTATTGATTTCAAAAAAAATAATTAAAAATCCCTTTCTTAAATTCGAAATATTTTACAGACTCAATATATTCTTCATATTGAAGTAATTTTTGTGCACTGGTGCTTTTTCTAGTTATAACTATAACTTTTTTATTGTTAATTTGACTTATATGCTTAATAAATGGCAAATGCCAAATAAGATCTCCTAATTTTCCAGATGGATATATTACAAAAATGTTTTTATTCATCGTTCATTAGTATAATTTGCTTGTAATGAAAAAAAACTTAATTGTTTCATCAGCAGATAATAAATATTTTAAGCTTCTGTGTGAATTAATAAATTCAATAAAATTTGAAAATAAAGATCAAAATTATGATATCGCGGTATTATCAATAAATTTATCTAATGAAAATTTAGAAATCTTAAATAACCTAAGTATTCAATATAAAGAACCTGTTTGGAACGTTAAGGTTCCAAAGTATAAAATTCAAGGTCGAGATCATTTAAAAACCCAAGTTTCAAGATTTTACTTGGAGGAATATTTCCCTGGTTATGAAAATTACATTTGGATGGATTCAGATATTTGGATAAATAGTTTTGATGAATTTAAACTTTATGAAAGAGGTTCTAGCACCGCTGGTTTTGCTATTACACCACAGGTAGACCGTGCTTATCATCAATTAGTTAATATAAAATGGATAGGTCCTTTTCCTTCAAAAATAAATTCTATAAATTATAAAAATATTTCTAAAAGCATATCTTTTAAAGAAGGAAGAAATTATGCAGGGTATTTAACTTTAAATGCAGGTTGTTTTTCATACAACAAAAACTTCGATGGTATGAATATAATAAGAAAAAACCTTGAGAAAGCTGCTTTGAAAGGAAGAATTTTTGGGTCAGATCAAGTTGCTCTATGTTTATCAGTATTCAGAGATAAAATAATCACAGAACTCTTACCTTCTTATTGTAATTGGATGTGTGATTTTCATTTACCAAAATATTCCTTGTCCTCCAAAAAGTTCGTTGAACCTTATATTCCAAATAATCCCATTGCTTGTATGCATTTAGCTGGGATGGATAGAGATAGATTTAACGATAGTATTCTTCATACTATTCAGAGTTTAGAGGGTAATAAATTAGATTTAAGTTTAAGATTTAATCATCATTAATTTTTTCTGACAATTTTTTTTTAGTTGCTAATCTTCCAATAGATTTTAATTTTTCAACTCTTCCAATTAAGCTCCTATTACCCTCTTTAAGTCGATTTTTTGTTTTATCAATACTATCAGTCAATTTAGCTAAAGCGCTTGTAACATCAGTAAAAGACTCATGAACCAGTACAGCTTGGTCGTATATAACACTTGCTTGGTTTGCAATATTTTTTGCATTTTTGGATTGCTTATCAATAGACCAAATATGTTCAACTATTTTTAAACAGTAATAAAGAGAAGAGGGCCCAACAATTGATATTTTTTTTTCAATTGCTTCTTCAATTATACTCTTTCCATTTGAGGCAACTACAAGATAGGCATGTTCATAGGGCATAAACATCATTACTGCCTCAGGTGAAGATATGTTATAAATTCTTGAATAAGAGTCTGTATCTAAGTCCCTAATATGTCTTTTTACTGATTCTATATGTTTTTTAAGCGCAATTTCCTTTGCCTCTTTATCAACAACGTTACAATATTCATCCCAAGCATCTAGTGACATTTTAGAGTCAATTATGATGTCTCTATTACCAGGCATGTGAACAATTACATCAGGTTTTTGAATTTTCCCATCATTATCTTTAAAAGCTTTTTGAGTTTCAAATTCTTCACCTTCTCTAAATCCTATTGATTCTAAAATTTTTTTTAAAATTAATTCTCCTAAAGCCCCTTGTTGCTGTGAACCACCTTTGATAAGAGTATTTTGAAATCTATTTGCGGTATCATTAATTTTTATTCCTGCATCAATTAAATTTCTTACCTGCTCGTTAAAAGTTCCAGCTCTTAGTTCTTGAGCAGCTTTAAAACTATCAATAGTATTATTAATGGTATTCATTTCAGTTCTTAATGCTATGAGTTCGTCTCTTGGATTTTGAACATTATTTAACTTCTTAAAATTTAAATACCAAGCTATTACAGCTATTAATCCAGCTCCAACTAAAAACCCTATTAAGAAAATCAATATATAATTTGGCGATATCATAAAAATATATTAGGTATTTTAGCTTAATAAGTGGAAGTATTTAAGAAAATTTAATTTTTTCTATATAGTTATTTAAGTCAGACCTTAATTTATTAATATAGGTGAAATCTATATATTCCTTATCTATAATTTGATCAAATTTTAATCTTAATTCATTGGTAGTTTCTTTAATCTGCTCAAATATTTCAGGAAAATTACCTTTAATTTGATCTGCCTCTTTAAGTAAATCTTTAATTGATCCATTAAAGTGCTTATCAGAAAAGGTATCTAATTTAATTTTTGTTAAATCTAGCTTTGAGTCTAATTGTGTTTCCAAATCATAAAAAGTTAAGCTTAGATAGTCAAAAATTTGATTACTCAAATCTTTAATTCTAAAAAGACTCAATTCTCTTTGAATAACCATGTCTAATTATAGCTCAATTTTAGTAACTAATTAAATTGAATCTTATGCTTGCCAAGAATTTTCTTAGTTTCCATGTATTTTTTATTGAATTTATTGAGACCTGGCTTTATTGAGATTCTTTTTTTCACGATGATTTTGTTTTTCTCTAGAGCTTTTACTTTACTTGGGTTGTTTGTTATCAAGTTTAGGGTCTTAATTTTTAAAAATTTTAAAATTTGAAGAGCTGACAGATAATTCCTTTCATCACCGCTATAGCCCAATATATTGTCTGCCTCATAAGTATCAATGCCTATATTTTGAAGTTTATAAGAGAGAATTTTATTATGAATGCCTAAACCTCTACCTTCTTGGTTAAGATAAAAGAGATATCCTCCTTCTTTTGATTTATCAATATATTCCATTGATTTATCAAGTTGGTAACCACAATCACATTTTTTACTCCCCATTAAATCACCAGTTAGGCAAGATGAATGAATTCTTACATTTGGAATGAAGTTTTTATTATCTCTTTTGAATTGAATGACGTAATGAACGTGATTATTAATTTTATCTTGAAATAAATATAATTTAGTCCTTGATCCTTTATTGATAGGCAAGTCAATTTCATCTCTGTAAATTACACGTGTTTTGTTCAGTTGTTTAGATATAGCTTTAAAATCAAAAAATAATGATTTTTTAAATAAAGCAGGATTGTTTTTTTTGTAAATAAAAATAGGAAAAGGGATTAGGTTAAAACTTTTAAAAATTTTAAAAATTTTTAATTCATTTTTAGATGATTTTGTTAAAGTCTCTATATAAAAAAATTCATCAATTTTGAAATTCTTTGAAAAAAATACATTTGTATTTTTTGTTAATTTTTTAATTTGTAATTTATAGAATAATTCTTTTTTTATATTATTAATTCCCTGAAAACTTAAAAAAAAACCAGGAACCAGCATTTTTGGTTTATCTTTTAAGGTTATTTTTTTTAGATTATTTGCAGATGCGTTTAAGTATAAATTTTGATCATCAAATCTAACTAATCTGTCAAACTCTAGTTCATTTTGAAGAATATCTATTTGAGTTTTCATCAGGACCAATAATTTATGGGTTATCGTCCAACTAGACAATAAGAATTTTACCTAGTGGCATATTTTTGCCACTAGGTATTAATTAAATTAGTAAGCGCTGTCTCTTCCTTCTTCTTTTGCAATTTCTCTCGCATTAGGATTTACAGAAGGTCTAAAAGGAATTTCAACTATTTCTCCGTCTACTGGAGTACCTGATACGTCACAATACTCATCAGGTAAATGAAATTTAAATTTACTTCCAATATCCTTTTTTTCATAAGGCACATAACCCATAGCAATGTTTGTTTCTAGTTCAGGTGAATACCAAGGCGAGGTTAAATATCCGATTGGTGTTGAGCCATCTTCAGAAATTAGCCAAAAATCAGGTGCATATTCTTCTATAGGTTTTCCACCAATTCTAAATCCCACTAATTGATTAGAGTAGGGTTTTTGCCCAGATTCAATTTTTTCTCTCATTGATTCAAGTGCTTGTTTTCCAATATAGTCAGACTCTTTTTTTCTTGGAACTTGATATCCTAAGTTACATTGAAATGGATATGTTTCTGAGTCTAAGTCTTGACCCCATGAGAGTATACCAGCAGCTATTCTTCTATGATGAGCAGGAGCTATAACCATAAGATTATGTTTTTTTCCTTTTTCAAGAACATCATACCACATGTCATCAGCATACTTTGTTGCATCTTTTAAATAGATTTCATATCCTTTTTCACCAGTAAAACCAGTTTGAGAAATTATACAATCTCTTCCACCAACTTTTGCTTCCATTAAACCATAATAAGGAATATCTCTAACAGCATCGCCAACTAGGTCAGCCATTAAATCAACTGATTTTGGGCCTTGAATTTGTACAGGTGCTACATCAATTTCATCAATTTCAACATTGAATTTTTTATCATGATTTACACCTTGAAGAAAAAACATAATGTCTGAGTCAGATAATGAAAACCAAAATTCATCTTCAGCTACACGCAAAAGTATAGGATCATTTAAAACTCCGCCCTTATCATTACATAAGATTACATACTTACCTTTCATTACATCGATACGACTAGCATCTCTTGTAATAACGTAGTTTGTAAATTTCATAGCATCTGGACCTTTTACACGTATTTGTCTTTCCACCGCAACATTCCACATTGTTACATGATTCACTAAAGCATCATATTCAACCATTGCTCCACCATCTTCAGGTTTTACATAACCTCTTGGGTGGTACATTCTGTTATATACCGTGCATCTCCAACATCCTGCCTCAACAGATAAATGCCAATAAGGATTTTTTCTTACCCTAGTTGAAATTAACATTTTTTGAGGAGTTGGTCCTGATTGTCTTAAATTATAAGGAACCTGTCTATCTGACTGGTCCACTGTCTTTGGTTGTGTTAGCTTCATTGTATCCTCCAGAAAGCTATTTGATGAATCGAAAACTAAATATTTTTTTACTGATTTGCAATCATAAATTAACGTTTAAAAAATTTTTTTATGGAAAACTAATTTATCATTTTCAATAGCAAATTCGCCATTTTGTATGGCCGATAGCCAGTGGCAAGTTTTCTCAAAACCCCCAAAAGGATAGCAATGAAAGGAATTAGGTCTTCCTTTATCACTTAACTTGGATGATTTAATTAATTTTATCAAAAGTTCATCATTGGACGTTTTAATCAAGAGGTCTCCTATTTTTTTTGAATTTTTCTTTAAAAAGTTTAATGAATTACCAACACCGCTCATTAATCCAAAATTTAATAATGTTTTAAAAGTAGCCGGACCTGGAAAACCAACTCTTACCGGCAAATTTATACCTATGTCATTAAGCATTTTATCCCATTCAATAAAAGGATTTGCTTCAAAAAAAAATTGAGTAACAATTTGAATGTTTAGTTGTGTAGAGTCATTAATTTTTTGTTTTGCTAACAAAAAATCTTTTAAAGTTTCATCATCAATATCTGGAGAACCTTCTGGATGTCCGGCCACATTAATTTTTTTAAAATCATATTTTTCTAGCAACTTACTATTGATAATATCTAAAGAAGAAGCAATTTTTCCAATTTGATTTCCACCACCTCCGATTACTAAAATCTCATCAGTATTAGAAACTTTTCTTATTGATTGTAAAAAACTTTCTACATGTTTTAAATCTCTCATAGTTCTTGCAGGAAGATGTGGAATAGGAGTTATGCCATTTTCATTTACAAATTGAATTGCTTCAATAATTTCTTTTTCTTCTGATTCAGGAAGATATGTTATAAAAACCCTGTTTTTTTTATTAATATAGATTTTAGTAATTTTTTTTTGAACTTTTGGATTAAGTTCTATTGTAAAGTTATTTACAAATTTAATAATTTCATCTTTCATATATATTTTACGAAACTATCACAAAAAAAATACTTTTTTTAGGATTTAAGTCTTTTATTTTCTGGATCTAATAAAGGCTCTTTTGTAACTATAACTGGATACCTTTTTCCGAAATAATCAATTTCAAGCTTAGTTCCTTCATTAGAATAATTAATTGGTAAATAACCATAAACAATATGTTTATCTACAAAATAACCATAATTAGAGCTTGTAACATAACCAATTGAGTTGCCAGTTTTATCATATATAGGTTCTTTTCCGAGGGCCATTGCTTCACTATCTTCTAAAATCATACAGCAGAGTTTCTTATTTAAGGGAGTTTCTTTCAGTTTTAACAAAGCATCTTTACCAATAAAGTCCATATCCTTTTTTAACTTTACTGTAAAACCCAATCCGGCTTCATAGGGGTTCGAATTAGTATGAATGTCTGATCCAAGTGATCTATATCCTTTTTCCAATCTGAGAGATTCAAAAGCACCAGCCCCTGAGCAAATCATATTATGTTCTTGGGACTTATTTTTTAATTCATCCCATAGACTTAATCCATATTCAGTTGGAGTATAAATTTCCCAACCTAGTTCTCCTATATAAGATATCCTTACAGCAACACAAGGAATATGACTAATTGAAATATTTTTGATAGTAAAAAATGGAAAAGCTTCATTGGATACATCATCATCTTCACAAAGACTTTGTAAAACTTTTCTAGAATTTGGCCCCCATAAACCTATTCCTGCATAAGCAGATGTCCAATCAATAATATTTACACTACCGTCTTCTGGTGAATTTTGTTTTAACCAAGAAATGTCTATCATGCCATTTCCAGCCCCAGCTAAAACCCAAAATTTATTTTCCTCTAATCTGCTTATTGTTAGATCACTCTTAATTCCACCATAAATACTTGAAATAACTGAGTAGACAACTTTGCCAACAGGGATATCTATATTGTTAGTACAGATTTTCTGTAACAATCCTAAAGCCCCTTTACCGTTTACTTCTATTTTTACAAAACCTGTAATATCAAAAAGTGCTCCTGTTTGTCTTGTTACTAAGTGTTCAGCAGCTTGAATCGGCGACCAGTATTTAGCCGACCAACCTGATCTATTAGGAAAATTTTTACCTTTCATTAAATCTTTATTTGACTCATACCATTGTGGCCTTTCCCATCCCATAGTTTCAAAAAATTGTGCCTTATTTTCATTTAATCTAGAATAGAAAGGACTTCTCCTTAAAGGTCTTGGGTTTTCCATTTGTTGGAGAGGATGAATAATATCGTAAACCTCTCTATAATTCTGCTTACCTCTGGCTCTTAAATACTTCCTAACATGGTGATGTTTATGAAAGCGATTAATATCACCTTCTCTTACATCTAACTCTGGTTCTCCATTAGCAATCCATTCTGCCATAGCTTTTCCAACTCCACCACCATGAGTAATCCAAATTGCATTAGCAGACCAAAGTCCTTTGATCGAAGTTTCCCCCATTAAAGGATTCCCATCAGTAGTAAAGGAAAACATTCCATTAATTTTTTTTGTTAATTTTTTTTTGGAAAAAGAAGGAAATAGCCAGTTAGTTTCTTTATGTGCACCTTCAAAATCTTCTGGTCTGAAATCAACCAAAGAAGGCATATCTATAGCATCTTGAGGTTTAAGTATTTCTTCGGATTCTACTATTCTAGGTTCATGTCGATAATTTCCTATTACATAGGTGTCGTTCCATTGCCTAAAATATAAACTATAGTCTTGGTGTCGAATTAAAGCGTGTTCAACTAAAGCCTCTTTTATGTCAGCTTTAAATTCCTTTAAATCTTCAAAAGGTTCTAACCATGCCATTTGATGTTCACAAGGGACTAAAGGCAAAGATATTCCAGCCAATCTTCCCATTTTTGGTGCCCATATGCCTGTAGCTAAAAGAACTATATCTGCATCATAAAATCCTTTTTCAGTTTCAACACCTTTTATTTGGTTATTAGTAATCTTAAAACCCGTCACAGCAGTATCTCCTATAAAGATACCCGCACCATTATCAGTTACATATTTTGCCATTGCTTGAACAGCTCTAACTGGTTTAGCTAAACCGTCATTTGGTACATAAAAACCACCATGAATTTTTTCTGGATCAATATAAGGACTCATTTTTTGAACTTGTTCAGGTGAAATGATCTTAGCTTCTTTCATTCCATAGCTATGAGCTATTCCTAATTTACGATACAGATCTTCATGACGTTCTTTTGTTTTTGAAACTTCAATTCCTCCAACTGGATGAAAGCAAGGATTTCCTTCAAATTCCATAGAGCACAATAAATCAACAGTGTATTGAGCAAATTTGCACATCATTCTTGATGGATTTGTTTGAAAAACACCGCCAGGTGCATGACTGGTAGAACCACCTGTTTCAAACAAAGGACCTTGATCGAGAACAGTTATATCTTTCCACCCAATCTTAGCTAAGTGATAAGCTGTGCTAGCACCAGTAATGCCACTTCCAACAATAATTATTCTTGATTTATTTGACATGAGGCCCTCTTTATAATTTCACTCTTACCTAATCAATTTAAAAATATTAAGTCAATTAGTATTTTACGGCATCAATTAATCGTTCTTCTATATAATTTCCAAAAGATCTATTACAAGTAATTAAGAATTTATTTTCTAAATTATAAATACTGCAATCAACCCTAGCTATTAAAGTTTGAGCAGAAGTAAAATTAGGAAACATCTTTTTTCTAAAATCAAAATGAGTAATCTTGTTTAAGATTTTAACTTTGTTTTCACCAGAAATTTCAAAGTAAGATTGTCCTTCTGAAAAATTTGTTACCAGCACTTCTTTATTCCTATTTAATTTATCAATGTTAGTGTCTATGTTTTTGCTCATTCCTAATAAGTCAATTATATTCCATTGATCAAAAGATGATTTGGAGCAAATTATATTTTCTCTAATATTAATTTTTAGATTTTCTTTTGGAAGGTCGATTTTAAATATAGAATTAATTTCTTGATTAATATTATCACTAAATTTGCTGCGCAAAATAATTTGAATAAGGTTTAAGGATTTTACATCAACTGAATTAGAAGAAATTAATTCTTTCATGACATTAGTCTTTCATTATTTTTGTCAAAAAATATAGGTTTTATGATTTCAACTTCAAAAGACTCTCCCTTTGATGAAGAGATGTAAGCTTTTGAATTAATTAATTTTTTTCCATCTTGAATGACAGCCATTCCAAAACTATGATTTAAGTTAGGACTCATGTAGCTAGAGGTTACATGGCCAAGCATTTTTATCGGAGGTTTATAGTTTCGTGAAAGAATTATATGCTGACCTTCCTCTATTATATTTTTTTTATCAGTAGGTATAACACCTACTAATTGTTTTCTATCATTTCTAATTGTGTCAGGTCTTGATAAGGATCTTTTACCAATAAAGTCTTCTTTATTTTTTCCAATCATCCACTCAAGACCAAGATCATAAGGCGTAACAGAACCATCAGTATCTTGACCAACAATTATGTATCCTTTTTCTGCTCTTAAAAGATGCATGGTTTCTGTTCCATAAGCGATTAATCCATGGTCTTCTCCAAATCGAAACAAATCTTCCCATAGCGCTAAGGCCATTGAAGGACTTACATAAATTTCATATCCAATCTCTCCAGTAAAACTTGCTCTTAGTATATTAATTTTTGAATCGATATATTTGTAATTTCCAAAAGTCATAAAAGGAAAGTTTTGATTATCAAAATTAATATCTTTAAATACTTTTTTGAGAATAGAACGACTATTGGGGCCGCTTATGTTAAAGGTACAAAATTGTTCAGTAACGGAATTTAAATATACATTTAGATGAGGCCATTCTGTTTGTGCAAATTCCTCCATATGGCTTAAAACATTAGCAGCTCCTCCAGTTGTAGTTGTTGCAATAAAATGTTCATTACTTATTTTTGATACAATTCCATCGTCCATAACCATGCCATCTTCTTTTAGCATAAGAGCATATCTAGCAGTCATAGGTTTCATTTTAGAAAAACTATTTGTATAAATTAAATTCATAAATTCCAAAGCATCTCTGCCTTTAATTTCAATTTTACCCAAAGTGCTGCCATCTAATACCCCAGCATATTTACGAACATGTAAAGATTCTCTTTGAACAGCTTCTTCAAAAGATTCATCTGGTTTGCTTTCAAAATACCAAGGACGTTTCCATTGACCAACATCTTCAAACACAGCGCCATTTTTTTTATGCCATTCATGAATAGGGGTTTTTCTTTCGGGATCATAAAACTCATAAGTATTTCTTCCAGCAATAGATGAAAAGCTTAAAGGAGCATAAGGAGGTCTATAAATTGTAGTTCCAACTTCAGAAATTTTCTTTTTTAATATTTCTGAAACAATTCCTAAAGCATTTATACTACTTATCTTTCCTTGGTCAGTGCCCATGCTATTAGTAGTAAACCTTTTAAGATGTTCAATACGATCAAATCCTTCCTTAATTCCCTGTCTTAAATCATTAGTTGTCACGTCATTTTGTAAGTCTATAAATGATTTGGACCATGGAGATTTTTTTTCGTGTTTTACTTCCCATAATTTTTCTATAAAAAAATCATTCGATTCAATTAGATCAAATTCTATTTTCCCAAGTTGTTTAAGATTTAAAAATTTTAATTTTTTATCAATGTCTTTTCCAAGATCACCATAATTAAATATTCCTCCTGCTGAACCTATAACAATTGTATTTTGAAAAGGAGTGTCTGGCTTGAACGTTAAATATTGATCATCCCAAATTAATACGCCTTTAGATTGTGTAAATAGATGTACGTCTGGATTAAGCCCACCAGAAATACATAATTTATTAGTTTTAATTTTTGTAATATTTCCTTTAGAATCTCTTACTGAAACTTCTTCGATTTTTTTCTTACCTTGACATCCTTCTATCTTAGCATTTGTAAATAACGGTATATTGTTTTCATGAATTACATTTAATAAATCCTTTTCAAGTTTATTTCCAGGTCTTGAATCTATATAAGCTTGAGGCTTGCAGCTCAAATCAACTAATGTTTTTAAAAGACTTAAAGTAGAAGAATTATTGCTAAATATAACAGGATTTACATCTGGGATAACACCATAACGTTCTATATATTTTTCAAAAGAGCTTGCTAACATTACGCCTGGCAAATCATTATTTCTAAAAGAAATTAATCTCTCTATATGTCCGTTTGCTAAAATTACTTGATCAGCCCTTATTTTATGCAGTACTTGGTCAGGAATATTTTCTAATGGTTTTGTACCTACTACTAAATCTTCAATAGCAATAAGATGATTAATATAGTTATAATTAGTCACAAGAGTATTTGTTAATATTTTTATGTTAGATGAAGTGCTAATTTCCTCTAAAGTTTCTTTTAACCATAAAGAGCTTTCTTTACCAAAAATTTTAGAAATTTTATTTGAGTTGTTTAAAATACCCCCTAAGTTGGAATCTTTTTCTATTAAAAGAACTTGATATTCACTACCAATAAAACTTTTAAGAGCCAATAAAGCGGAGAGACCTCCTCCCACAATAGCTACATCTACATGATGATGAAAATGAGTGCTTTTTGTTCTATATGGTTGAGGTGGTTTTCCAAGTCCTGCTGCTTTTCTAATTATTGGTTCATATACTTTTTTCCAAAACCCTCTTGGACGCATAAAGGTTTTATTATAAAAACCAGCTGTAAATAAAGGGGAAAGAAGGCTATTAATAGACCCAAAGTCATAATCTAAAGATGGCCAACGATTTTGACTCTCAACCTCCATTCCTTCATATATTTCTTTAATTGTTGCTCTTGTGTTTGGTTCGCCGTATTCACTTATAATTTGAACTAGAGCATTGGGCTCTTCGATTCCGCATGTATAAATGCCACGAGGTCGATGATACTTAAAACTTCGACCAACAAAATTTATATTATTGCGAATTAAAGCAGAGGCAATTGTATCCCCTTTAAATCCTTTGTATTTTACTCCGTCAAAAAAAAAATTAATTGATTGATGAAATAGGATAAAAGAAGAATTTTTATTATCTTTAGATTGCATTATTTTTTAACGGTAAAATTTCCTGAGCCAACTTTAGGCTCTCCAGATGGAGTTTTAATTTTATTTTTAAATTCTTTTGGAAGGGGTTTTTTATCAATGATTTTATAGACTTTAATTATTTCATCTGTAGAAGTATCACGAACTGAATTAAACCATTTTTTACATCCATGGCTATGCACCCATCTTTCATAGTAAATGCCTTTAGGATTTGATCTAAAGAAAACATATTCTGCCCACATTTGATCAGAAATGTTTTCAGGATTTTTTGGTCTAGTTACATGAGCTTCTCCACCATTTGTAAATTCACATTGATCTCTTGGACCACAATAAGGACAATTAATTATTAACATAATTAGTGTGCTACCGCAGCAGCCCCATGTTCGTCTACAAGCTTACCAGTTACAAAACGATCTAAGTTAAAAGCGGCATTTATAGCATGTGGTTCATCTTTGGCAACGGTATGTGCAAAAACATTAGCACTTCCGGGTGTCGCTTTAAAGCCACCTGTACCCCAACCACAGTTAAAGTAGAGACCCTCAATATCACATTTACTTATTATAGGGCTGGCATCAGGGCATATATCTACTATACCTCCCCATTGTCTTAACATTTTCATTTTTCCAAAACACGGGTAGAGTTCTACCATGGCTCTTATTGTATCTTCAATTACATCAAAACCACCACGTTGAGTGAAGGAATTGTATCCATCAGTTCCTGCTCCAATTACTAATTCGCCCTTATCCGACTGACTGACATAAGCATGAATAGCATTGGACATAACAACTGTGTTTATAACTGGTTTGATAGGCTCTGATACAAGAGCTTGTAAAGGTTTGCTTTGAAGAGGAAGTCTTATGCCTGCGGTTTCAGCAAGAATACTTGTGTGACCTGAAGCAACTATCCCAATCTTTTTGGACTTTATTATTCCTTTTGAAGTTTCTACCCCAATAGTTTTTCCATTTTCAATTAAAATTTTATGAGCCTCACAATTTTGTATTATATCTACTCCCATTTCGTCTGCACGCATTGCAAAACCCCAAGCAACAGTATCGTGACGAGCAACCCCTCCTCTTGGCTGAAAAGAAGCTCCTAAAACTGGATAGCGTAAATTATCTGTGTTCATAATAGGCACAATTTTTTGTATTTCTTCTTTGGAAACCCACTTAGAGTCAATTCCATTTAAAGTATTGGCACTAACTCTTCTTTTAATCTCTTTTATGTCATGTTCATTGTGAGCAAGATTCATTACACCTCTTTGACTGAACATTACGTTGTAATTTAATTCTTGAGTTAAAGTTTCCCAAAGTTTTAAAGAATGTTCATACAATCCTGCACTTTCATCCCACAAATAGTTCGATCTAATAATTGTTGTGTTTCTTCCAGTATTACCTCCTCCAAGCCAACCTTTTTCAATCACCGCAATATTAGTTAATCCATGTTCTTTTGCTAAATAATAAGCTGTACCTAGGCCATGACCACCACCGCCAATAATAACTGCATCATAGCTTTTTTTTGGCTCCGGACTTCTCCACATTTTTTGCCAATTTTCATGACCTGATATAGCATTTTTTAAAATGCTAAAAATTGAATATTTTCTTTTCACTGCCGCAAAGTAACAAAATTTTTTAACATCATCTACTAATTTTCAAAGTTTCATTACTATAAAAGTGTTTAAATATCTTAGGATATTGTTTCTTTAACTCACAATCCACATTAGGTGCTTTTATTTTATTTTCTATATCTGAAGTAGAAACGGTTCTTATTTCATAGCTAAAACGAGTTATTTTAGAATCTTCTTTAGAAGATCTATGTAAGTGACTTCCAGAAAAGCAAAGTACCTCACCAGGTTTTATATTTATGGGAAAAACTCGTGTATTCTTTTGCAAATCTTCTTTTAGTTTTGGAGCAGAGGGATAATTAAATTTTCCAAGCTTTCTCCTAGTTAAATAAGTGTCTAAGTCCCAGTTATCAGTTGTGTTAATTATAGGTTTATTAAAATATTCAGGATAAAAAATAAGTGTATTAGATATATCAATATTATTGATTGGAGCCCACCAGTTTATTTGTTCAAATATATTGGTACCCCAGGTATCTCGGTGAATACCAATTCTAGAAGCCTCGTAATTAGCTCTTTTAAATTCAGCAGGAGAAATTCTAACAACAAATTTATCTCTATGACAATCATCAATATTAAAATTGATTTCTTTTAAAAAATTTTTAAAAATTTTTAAAAATAATTTATTGTTTTTTAATATTCTTATTAAATCTTTTGAAATAATCTCAGCATTTTCCTCAGTATGAATAAATGAAAGATCTTTATCGTAATAATTTTTAATTTCTTTTTTTATTTCAGATATAATTTTAAAAGCAAATTCTGAATTATGAAACTTAAAGATTTTGCCTTTGAAAATTGATTTTTTAAACTCATTAAAATTTTTTATTGAAGTTATTGCTTCAATCATTAATTTATTTCGCCTACGTAAACTCCTAACGCTAATGCTGTTTCAATTAATGAATCATTTTTGTCGACAACTTTATATGTATTAATGCCTTCTTCAATTGGCACATCTATAACTTTTCTATTACGCCAAGCAACCATTCGATTAAATTTTTTTTGAGCTAATAAGTCAACTGCATAAACACCAAATGCACTTGCTAAGATCCTATCTCTTGGAGTAGGGGGAGCTCCACGTTGAACATGACCTAGAGAAGTTACTCTACATTCAATATCAGTTTTTTTCATTATAGACTCAGCTAAATAGTTACCAATCCCACCTAATCTTTTTTGACCATCTGCAAAGTCGACCATAAATTTTTTTCCTTCTTCAGTCTCTACAGCTTCAGCTACAATAATTAATGAGTGAAGAACCCCATTATTTTTCATTTTAGTTAATTTATCGACTATTTTGTTAATAGAATATTTTAATTCAGGGATAAGTATTACATCTGCTCCACCAGCAATACCTGCATTTAAAGCAATATGACCGGCATCTCTACCCATGACTTCTAAAATCATTGATCTCTGATGGCTTGCAGCTGTATGAATTAAATTATCAAGTGCTTGAGTAGCAACATTAACTGCCGTATTAAAACCAATTGACGCTTCTGTTGCCCCTACATCGTTATCTATAGTTTTTGGGATTGCTACAATATTGAGATTTCCAGCTTTTGCGATTTTATCTAATATAGCCATACTACCATCTCCACCAATAACAACCAATCCATCAAGATCTAATAAATGATACCCCTCGACAATTTCAGAAGTCCTATCTTTAGTACTTCCATCAGGCATTGGAAAACGAAAAGGGTTACCTTTATTGGTTGTTCCTAGAAATGTGCCTCCTTGTCTAAGCAATGAACCACTAAATGTTTGGTAGTCGAGTGGCATAAATGCAACAGGTCTTTGCATTAACCCTATTGTTCCATCTCTAATACCAAAAACTTCCATATTATATTTATCTTTAGCTCTATAAAAAATAGATCTAACTGCAGCATTTAATCCTCCACAATCGCCACCGCTAGTTAAAATACCAATTTTTTTCATAAGATATTAAATAAATGAATTCTAATAAATTTAATATATATAATAAGTATTATATGACAACTAGTTTTAAAATCGGAATTGATTATGGGGGAACCAAAATCGAAGGAATACTTCTAGATCAAAAAGGCTATGAAATTAAAAGAAAAAGAACTAGTTATGATAAAAATTATGATTCTGGAATTGATACTATAAAACAACTTGTAAGAGAATTTGAAGATATAGTAAATACTAACTGTACTGTTGGTATAGGCATTCCAGGGTCCTCCTCATATGAAACAGGTTTGGTTAAAAATGCTAACTCAATTTGGCTTAATAACAAACCATTTAAAAAAGATCTTGAAGAAACTTTAAAAAGAGAAGTAAGGTTAATGAATGATGCAAACTGCTTTACTCTCTCAGAGTCAATAGATGGAGCAGGAGCTCCTTATAAGAGTGTGTTTGGAATAATAATAGGGACAGGATTAGGGTCAGGACTTTCTTTTAATAATCAAATTATTGAAGGAGTCAATCAGGTAGCTGGTGATTGGGGACACCAGCCACTTCCATACCCAACTGAAGATGAAGTTAAAGCTGATTTAAAATGCCCAGTTATAAATTGTGAAAGACCTCTTTGTGCAGAACAATTTATTTCTGGTTCAGGTTTTGAGAAAAATTTTAATAAAAAAAATAATTTAAATATTACTGCTCAAGAAATTGTAGAGTTAGGTCTAAAGGGGGATGAGAGTGCCAACAAGGAACTCAGTCTTTATGAAGACCGTTTAGCTAGATTAATATCCATTATGATTGGCATATTTGACCCAGAAGCAATCATCTTAGGGGGAGGAATGTCTAATATTGAAAGACTTTATCAAAATATACCGCTACTACTCCCTAAATATACTTTCTCAGATAAGGTTAGAAATAAAATATTAAAAAATAAGCATGGTGACTCCAGTGGAGTCAGAGGTGCTGCTTGGTTATGGAATGATTAAAATATTTTCTTTATATGATATTAATTTTCGCTAATCTCTTTCAATGAAAAAAATTAATTGGGGAATAGTTAGCTCAGCAAAAATTGCAAGAGAGCATCTAATACCAGCTATTCAAAAATCTAAAAACAGCCGAGTTTTTGGTCTAGCAAGTAGAAGTAAAGAAAAAGCTTTGAAGGTTTCCAAAGCTCATAAAATTCCAAATAGCTATGATAGCTATAAAAAAATGTATCAGGATAAAGATATTCAAGTTGTCTATAACCCCTTACCAAATCATTTGCATTTATCTTCAACTATTGAAGCCTGTAAAAATAAAAAACATGTTCTTTTAGAAAAGCCCATTACTTTGAAAGCCAAGGATGTAGATAAACTAATTAAAGTTGCAAGAGAAAATAAAGTCATAGTCAAAGAAGCATTTATGGTCAGATATCACCCTCAGTGGATATGGGCAAAAAAGTATATAAAACAAGGCAATATTGGTGATGTAAGATCAATTTTAACTTCTTTTTCTTTTTTTAGCGACGATCCAAACAATATAAGAAATTTTTACTCTCAAAAAAATGGGGGAGGTGCCATTTATGATCTTGGTTGTTACCCGGTTGTGATTTCAAGATTCTTACTGGACCAAGAGCCTAAAAGAGTTGTTTCCACTTCTCTTATCCATAATAAGTTTAAAGTGGATACTGTAAGTTCTGCCATTTTAGATTTTGGTGGGGTTTTTAGTACATTTAATTGCTCCACTCAATCAGCAATAAAGCAACAAGTAATTATATCAGGCACAAAGAAAACAATAGTGATTGAAAATCCTTTTAATCCAGATGGTCAGGCAACTAATATTTTAATCTATAAAGGATCATCAATTTTTAGAAAAGACAATGTATCTAAAATAATTCCTAAATCAAACCATTACAAAAACTTAGTTGAAGCTTTTTCAGACCACTTACTAAAGAAAACAAAAGTGGACTATGGATTAGCTGATTCAAAAAAAAATATGAAAGTTTTAGATGCATTATTTAAATCATCTAAAAATAAAAAATGGGTTAAGGTTTAATTTTTTGCAATAGTTCATGGATTTCTTATCAATAAAAGGCATAGATAAAAAAGTATCAAAATTAGCTATTGGAAATGATAATCAACCAGACTATGAGAGAGCAGCCCCTGTTTGGGATCACTGGATTGAGACAGGAGCTAATGTTTTTGATAATTCATATGTTTATAAAGATGGTCTTTCAGAAAAAGTTTTAGGTCAATGGATTAAAAAAAGAAATAATTCAGATGACTTAGTTATTATTGCTAAAGGAGCCCATACCCCAGATTGTTTTCCAAACAAAATTAAAGAGCAACTAGAAATCTCCATGGAGAGAATGCATGTATCAAAGGTAGATATTTATATTATGCATCGAGATAATTTAGATATACCTGAGTCTGAATTTGTAGATAGTTTGAATGAAGTTATAGAACTTGGGTACACTAATGTCATTGGAGTATCAAATTGGTCTCTAGATAGATTTCATAAAGCAGACACTTGGGCTAAAAAATCAAACAAACATGGTCTAGATATACTTAACAATAATTTAAGTTTGGCCAAGATGATTAAGCCTCTTTGGCCAGGTTGTATAACTGCCAATGATCCAAAGATATTGAATTATCTTAGAGAAAATCAAAAAATCCATTTAGCTTGGTCAAGTCAAGCTAGAGGATTTTTTTTAAAAGACGAAATTATTAATCATAATGAAAAAGTATTAAATGAATATGATGATAGTGGTCCTTTAAGGTATTTTGATTGTGAAGAAAATCGTACAAGGAAAAAAAGAGCTCAAGATCTAGCACATAAATATGATGTTGAGCCACATCACATTGCTGCAGCTTGGGTACTTAATCAAGACTTTCCCTCTCTTGCAATTATAGGTCCTAGAAAAATTTCTGAAACTAGTAACTCGTTAAAATGTCTAGATTTAAAACTAGATAAAGATGAAATATCTTGGCTTAATTTAGAAACAGATTAATCTTAGTATAAGACCACACTCTCTTGCGTGTCATTAATAGTTTTCTATTTCTTTTAATGTTGGCATAGAGTTTGCAGCTCCAATTTTTGTTGTTGAAATACCTGCTACCTTAGTAGCAAATTCAATTGAGTCTTTATGGTTCATATTATTTGCAAGGGCAACACATAAAGCTCCATTGTATGCGTCTCCAGCTCCTGTTGTATCAATTACATTTGATTTTAACTTGAAAGAATCAACAAAAAATTTTTGGTCATTATTTGCAAAATAAGAACCCTTATCTCCCAAAGTAATAATAACATTTTTAATTCCCATTTTTAAAAATTCTTCACCAGCAGATTCAATGCCCTTTGTGCTATTTAAATCTTTTTTTAAATAAAAACCCGCTTCAGTCTCATTGGGAGTAAAGAAATCTAAATATTCAAATATATCTTTATTTAGAGTTATGGCTGGAGCCGGGTTTAAAATAGTCACACATCCAAGTTTTTTTGCTTTTTTTATAGCATATAAAGTTACTTCAACTGGTGTTTCAAGTTGTGTTAAAAAAATTTCAGATTTATTGAAGCTTTCGTTTTGATCATCAATATCCTTTTCACTTAGATGACCGGCTGCACCTGGAATAACATTAATTGCATTATCGCCATTAGTTTCATTGATCATGATACCAGCCACTCCAGTTGAAAGACTTTCATCGACTATGACTGATTCAATATTAACGCCTGATTCTTTATACAAAGACAAAGCCATATTTCCATTTGAGTCATTACCAATTTTTGTTATGAAGTTAACCTTACCCCCAGCTCTTGCTGCAGCTATTGCTTGATTGGATCCCTTGCCACCCGGACCAACAATATGCTTAGTCCCAAGTATAGTTTGACCCTTTAAGGGGATGTTATTGCTAAAAAAACATAAATCAGCAACAAATATACCGAATACAATGATATGCTTCATTAGCTGTCAAGAAGCCAAACATTTCCATCAGGCTTAATTACACCTTTTGTAAAAATAAAGCATCCAAAAGGTCTAGTTTCATTGGTAGTAATAACAGCAAATGATTCATTTGCTAATTCATAAAACTTTTGCCTTTCAATTGAAGAAACTTTCCAGTGAGAACCAGAAACTTCTTTCACTACATCCATTAGTTCTTGATGAACCTCATTGATCTCATCAGGTTTTCCATCAATTTCCATTCTTTGAACTGGAGATGGAATGAAACTATCCAAAGGGAATACACTCAAAATAGCTTGTGCTGCTCTTGAAATATTGACTCCATCTAGTCGATGAACATTTTCATTTGTCGAATAAGCAGGAAAATTGGAATCACAAAGTACAAGACGATCTCCGTGACCCATCGATCTCAGGGTATAAAGAATATCTGGATTTAATATAGGATCTATTTTAATTAACATTTAATTTATGGCTATCGGTTTAGACCTTAAAAGACTTACTGTTTCTCTTTCTGCTTTTTTACACAGTCGTGGAGGTAAATTTTTACTTATAATTAACATGTCTTCAAATACTATATCACCCATTTCGGTAAATGTATCATTAAGTGCACCAGCCCTATGGGCTGAAAATAATACATTTTTAAGTTTTCTAATTGGATCATTTTTTGGTACAGGTTCTTTTGGAAATACATCTAGAGCAGCAAAGACATCTCCTTTTTTAAATCTTGCTTGAAAGTCTTTAAAGTTCATAACAGCAGCTCTGCTCATTAGTATTAGGGAAGAGTTTTTTTTTAGTTTGTTTAGAAGAGTTTTGTCTATAAGTGACTGATTATTTTTAGTGATAGCAGCCAATACATAAATTACATCACACTTAGTAAAAATTTCACCTAAGCTGTATGCCTTAAATCCTTTGTCAGTAATTATTTTATTAGGAATCCATGGATCATAAATATTAATGTCTTTTGTGAATGGAACTAAAAGAGGAGTTAAAGATTGAGCTAAATCTCCAAAACCAATCATACCAATTTTTTTATTAGATAATAAAAAACTATTTTTATTGCCTTCCAAACCATAGGTTTCTTTTCCACATATAAACTTTTGATGAGAGCTATGAATATCTCTTATTAAAGACAGTGTCATACCAAGAGCTAACTCTGCTACGGGTTTTGAAAATACAGGAGAGGTTGAAAGCACATGGATCCCTTTCTGAAAACAATACTCATAGTCCATATTATCCATAAAATTACTCTCAACATTAAATATTGCTTTAAGTTTTATTGCTTTTGTTAGTATTCTTTTATCAAGATCTGGTTGACCTATTATATAGGAAGCCAAACTGATATTTTTTTCATAAAATTTTTTTTTATTCTTTTCTGGAGCGTGAATGATTTTAAATTTTTTTATTAATTGCTGATATTTTTTTTTAGTAAATATTAACTCTAAAGATCTTGGGTAAGGGTCTGATATAACTACAGGTCTCATTTAAATATTGCTAATTTATAAATACCTTTTTATTTTTTATTTATTTTTATTCTATTCGTTAATAAAATTAAATCTAAAAAAATAGGATATAAAATTTTAGTAAATTTCTAGAATATTATATTATTTTTTTAACATAAATTATGTTTTTTTTATCAAGATTTTTGAAATTTTATTTCGTTGATAAGTCTTTAATTTATATTGACTTTTATACCTATTAAACTTTAATGGCACACTTAAACTTAGGAGGAGAATAATAATGAAAAAACTATTCTTATTGCTTACTACTATAGTATTCATGACAGGTACAGCATTAGCTGAACGTTATGTTATGGTTACTCACGGTGAGGGTAAAGACCCTTTCTGGCCTGTTGTTCAAAAGGGTGGTGAAGATGCTGCTCGTGCGATAGGCGCTGATTTTGAATATATTTATAACCCGTCTGCAGATATGGCAGATATGGCAAGTTCAATCCAAGCTGCTGCAGCTACTCAACCAGATGGCATGGTAATTTCTTTACCTGATCCAGATGCTTTAGGCCCTGCTATTAAAGCTGCTGTCGAAGCTGGTGTTCCAGTTATAACAATGAACTCTGGCCTCGAAAACTCAGCAGCACTTGGTGCTTTAATGCATGTTGGTCAACCTGAATTACTTGCAGGTCAATCAGCTGGTGCTAGAGCAAAATCAGAAGGTGCTTCAAAAGCATTATGTATGATTCAAGAAGCTTACAATACTGCTTTAGTTGATAGATGTGAAGGTTATGGTGAAAATGTTCCTATGGAATTCACAGATACAACTTCAGATCCTGCTACTATTCAAACACGTGCAACTGCTGCTCTACAATCAAATCCTGATGTAGATGCAATTCTTTCAGTTGGACCACACGTTTGTGAAGCTGTAGCAAAAGCTGTTGATGACCTAGGTATGTCAGTTCATCATTCTTGCTTTGACTTAAGTCCAGGTGTTATGGATTTAATTAATGCTGGAAAAGTATCTTTCACAATTGATCAACAACAACGTTTACAGGGGTATATGCCTATCATAGTATTACACTTGTACAATAATAGTGCTGGATTATTACCAGGAGCTAACATCCCTTCAGGACCAGGCTTTGTTGATAAATCTAACGCTTCATCAGTTGCTGCATTAGCAGGTATTGATAGATAATTTATCGTATTAAATTTAAAAGGGACCATTTTATTAGTGGTCCCTTTTTTAATTAAAAATATTTATATGAATTCTAATACTAATACCAAGCCTGAAAGACAGGAGTCTGACAGACAGGAAGAAAAAAAATGGTATAGTGCCATTTTGGGTAGGCCAGAAATTGGCCCTATAGGAGTTATGTTAATACTCTTTGGTTTACTTGGATATTTTTCTATTCCAGAAGGTCAGTTTTCTTTAAATCCTTTTGCAGGAGAAGGTTTCAACGCCCTTGGCATTAGAAATAATCTTAGAGTCATATCTCAGTTAGGTATAGTCGCATTAGGTGCAGGCCTATTAATTATAGCTGGGGAGTTTGATCTTTCGATTGGTTCCATGATAGGTTTTGCCGGCGGATGTATGGCTATGATTTTAAAATGGGGTTTTGCTCTAGTCATACCTTACATTTCTTTTAAAGACGGTTTTCATTTTGAAAGTTTAAAAATCTTTGAGATACAAGATGTGTCTCCTTTAACTGCGGTTTTTATTACACTTTGTTTTACACTTTCATTTGGATGGTTCCAGGGTTGGCTCATTGTAAAAACTGGAATAGCATCTTTTATTGTTACCTTAGGGGGATTATTTTTTCTAAGAGGAGTCACGGAAGTTTCTTACAGAGCATTTAACAGAGCTGAAGATCAAACAGCTGGATCTACTACTGTTACAGATTTACCTGATATAAAAAACATTATTAATGTTCCAGGACACGGGGAGATGGAAAGAGCAGCTGCTAAGTCTCTTCCAAATGAACAACTTTTAGAAATACTCAAAACCGCACCTGCTGAAAAGATTGAAAAAATTTCTTCAAAATTAACTTATATAAATGAACAAGTCGCAGTATACAAAACAAAGATGGCCTCAAATAAAATGATTCAAACTTTAGAAAAATCTCTTGAGGGTGCTAAAAAATCTAATAATGAATCAATGATAGAAATATTAACAAAAAAAATTGAAGCTGGAGTTGAAGTTCCAGCAGTAACTGCAAAAGCAGTAACAGATATTGATTTAGCTAAAGCTTATATAGACACAATTCATTCAGCCAGACCAGTTGCAAACTTTTTTGGAGGAGATATTTTAGAACCAGTATTTGATTGGTTATATTTTACAGCTGACTGGAATGTTAACGCATATGGAAATCAATTTGCTCCAGGATTATATTCTTGCATTATGATTTGGTTTTTAATGGCATTAGTTTGCTATTTTGTTCTTAGTCGAACTCAAGCAGGTAACTGGATTTATTCAACTGGGGGAAACTTAGGTGCAGCAAGAGCAAATGGAGTTCCTACAAATAAAGTAAAAATTTCATTATTTGTCTTTACAGCTTTTTGTGCAACTATGTTTGCAGCTTGCCAGGTGTTTGAAGTTAATACTGCTGATACAGCTAAAGGTAACCTTAAAGAACTAGAATCAATAGCAGCTGCTGTAATTGGAGGAGTTGTGTTAACTGGTGGTTTTGGGACAATATTGGGGATCTTACTAGGAGCTTTAATTTTTGGTATAGCTAAAGAAGCATTCTTTTATATACCAGGCATAGATGGATCTTTTTACCGAGTTTTTCTCGGGGCTGTCTTAGTAGCAGCTGCTTTAGCAAATGAAAATATTAGAAAAAGAATAATAGGAAGTATATAAAAAGTGTCTGAAACAGAAAAAAAACCTCTTATTCAAATAAATAATTTAGTAAAAAAATTTGGAACATTTACTGCATTAAATGGTGTTTCTTTAAATGTATATCCAGGTGAAGTACATGCACTTTTAGGAGACAATGGTGCAGGTAAATCAACTTTGATTAAAGTGCTGTCTGGTGTCTATTCAGCTACTTCAGGTGAAATTAAAGTTGATGGAAGTGTAGTAAACTTTTCATCTCCAAGAGACGCTTCTGATGCAGGCATAGGAACAGTTTATCAAGACTTAGCATTGAATGCTCTTACTTCAGTAACTAGAAATTTCTTTCTTGGTAGAGAAATTAAAAAAGGTCCAGGTCCATTTGGATTAATGCAAATGAAAGAAATGGATGAAATTACAATTGCTGAAATGTCAAAAATTGGTATTAATATTTCTGATCCTGAACAACCTGTAGGAACAATGTCAGGCGGTCAAAGACAAACATTAGCAATAGCACGCGCAATTTATTTTGGAGCTAAAATATTAATTCTCGATGAACCAACTTCGGCTTTGGGGCAAAAGCAACAAATGGAAGTTTTAAAAACTATTAAAAAAGTTCAAAATCTTGGAAATATAGCCATTATATTAATTACACATAATGAAATACACGCTAGGCTCATTGCGGAAAGATTTACTTTCCTGAGTTTGGGCGAAGTTATTGGATCTGGTATGTCTTCTGAGCTAGGCGGAGAAGATGTTAAAAGATTGATGGCTGGTGGAGCTAAAATAGGTGACCTTGCCAAAGAGTTAGAAATTCTCTAATAAAAAATTTAGATCTTATTTTAAAATAGTTATAAAAATTAATAAGTACTTATATCTTTTTTAGATTCTGTTTCTTTATTTTCTCCGTCTGTTAAGTTTCTAAATTTTTTAACACTTGTAGATGAAGCAGACACCAAAAGTCTAATATCATTACTAATAGTAACCATATCAAAGCCCCAAGTAACACCTTTAGCGGCATATTCTGGAGATCCGCAGTGTAAGGCAGCAACTTTATTATTTTTTTTTGCTGCAGCTAAAATATTTTTTATAGCTTCAAGCATCATAGGTTCTTCTCTATCAAATCCTGGTGATAATTTGCCTTTTCCTAATCCTAAAGTTAAATCAGCTGGACCTATATATAGTCCATCTAAACCTGGGGTTGAAGCTATTTCTTCAACATTGTCATACGCTTCTTGTGTTTCTATCATCGCTAAACAAAAAATACTTTTTTCAGACTCTTTCCAATAATTTGAACCAAGAGAGATATTAGCTCTACTAGGTCCAAAGCTTCTAACTCCATTTGGAGGATATTTACAATATGAAACGAGTTCTTCAGCTTGAACTCTAGTATCGACCATTGGGCATATTAAACCTAGGCATCCAGCATCTAATGCCTTCATTACATTTTCATGATCAAGCCAAGGTATTCTAGCAATCGGAACAACACCACTTGCTCTCATTGCTTGAAGCATGGATAGACAATCGGAATAATCAATAGCCCCATGTTGCATATCAATAGTAAGGCTATCATAACCTTGCTCGGCCATAATCTCTGCTCCAAATGGACTTGGTATCGACAGCCATCCATTTAAAGAAGGTTTATTATTTGCCCATAGTTTTTTTAGCTTATTTTCAATCATTATTTAATTATATTACATTTTTTCTTTGATACTCATGCAATAAACAAATGGAATGTTCATAGTTTAACATCAACAAACTTTTTTGTTTCAATTGACTCATACGCCGCTTCGGCTAATAGAAGTGCCTTTCTTCCATCTTCAAAACTGACTTCTGGTGTACTATTATTTCTAATGCAAGCAGCAAAAGAGGTAAGTCCATTCATAAAAGCCTCATGATATCTTTCTAAAAAGAAATGTTCTATTGTAGATGTATTCTCACCATTGGAAGAATATTTTTTAACATTATTGATTTTTTTATTATCACTTAAAATCATTCCCTTATTCCCAACAAGTTCAATTCTTTGATCGTATCCATATTTAGATGATCTTGAATTATTAATGTGACATTGTTTTCCAGAAGCAGTTTCCATAATTATCATCACAGTGTCGAAGTCATTTAATTCAGTTTTTAATTTGGGTTCTTCTAAGGCATTTGCGATTGCAAAAACCCTTACAGGATCTTCATCTAACATAAATCTTGATAAATCAAAATCATGTATGGTCATATCCCTTAAAAGACCGCCAGCTTCTTTATAATATTCCATAGAGGGAAGCCCAGGATCACGAGAGGTTATTACAACTTGATGAAGATCTCCAATTTCTCCTGATTTCATAGCTTCTTTAGCAGTAACATGCCCAGGATCAAATCTTCTATTAAATCCCAAATGAATTGGAACAGTATTGCCCTTGAGTCTTTTAAAGCATTCATTAACTTTAGAAATATCCAAATCAATTGGTTTTTCACAGTAAACTGGCTTGTTAGAAGCAATTGATTTTTCAATGAACTCAATGTGAGTTCCAGTTGGTGATGCTACAAGAACCGCATCAATATTATCATCTTCAAAAATTTTTTTATCTTCACTTACTAGTGGAACATTTAACTCATTAGCTATTTTTTCACCAAACTCTTTATTTGTATCATAGACTGCTGAAAGCGAAGTATCAGGATGGTTGTTTACATTTCTTGCATGCATTTGACCTATTCTTCCACATCCTAAAACTGCAATTTTAATCATTTTAAATTTCCTTTTATAAAAACTAAATTACCATAACAGGTTTTTTATTCATTCAAAAATTTATTCTATTTGAATAAAATATTAAAATAAGGCGTTTTATAATTTTTAATAATTATGTATTCTATGATCTTTTATAGAGGAAATTAATATGAGGGTGTTTAAATGAAAGCAAAATTAGGTATAGCTCCTATTGCATGGAGTAACGACGATTTACCAGAGTTGGGCGGTGAGACAACTTTAGAAACTTGCTTATCTGAGTCAAAAATATCTGGATTTTCTGGAGTTGAAACAGGAGGAAAGTTTCCAAAAACCCCTGAGCAACTTGGCCCTATATTAAAAGAACATGAACTTTACCTTGCTTCAGGTTGGTATTCCGGAACGGTTTTAGATAATGATTTAGAAGCTGAAAAAGATAAAGCTTTAAGTCAATTGATTTTATTTAAAGAACTAGGAGCGGCTTGCATGGCTTATGGAGAAACTTCTGGAACGATACAAAATGTTCAAAGCGCTTCGTTAAATACTAAAAGAAAAATCAGCGATGATGATTTTAAAACCTATGGAAAAAAATTAACTCTATTTGCAGAGTTTTGCAGTGATTTTGGAATGCCAATTTCTTTTCACCACCACATGGGAACAGCAGTAGAAACAGAACACGAGCTAGATTTATTAATGAATAATACAGGTGAAGCGGTTCACCTCTTATTTGATACTGGTCATATGACTTTTGCTGGAGGTAATTCAATTAATGTTATTAATAAGTATGCAAAACGCATTAGTCATGTTCACACCAAAGACATAAGAAGCCCCATAGTTAAAAGTCTGGATAAAGACAAAGAAAGTTTTTTAGATGCCGTTCTTAAGGGAGCATTTACAGTACCAGGTGACGGAACTATAGATTTTAAAGAAGTAATAGAATCTTTGGCAAAAAATAACTATGAGGGCTGGTTTATTGTTGAAGCGGAACAAGATCCAGCTAAAGCTAATCCTCTAGAAATGGCTAAAATAGGCAATAAGGAGTTGAGAGATTGTCTATCAAATAGCGGATACGATATAGAGGAGTACAAAGATGAATAAAGTATCAGGAAAATTTGCTTTTATAACTGGTGGAACCCAAGGTCTTGGAGCTGCTATAGCTAGGAATTTTGCAAAAAGTGAATGTAGAGGAATTGTAACAGTTGGAAGAAAAGAAAAAGAAGGTAATAGAATAGCACAAGCCATAACTAATGATACGGGATGCCCAGTTCATTTTGTTAAAACAGATTTAAACTCTGTTAAAGAATGTAAAAATGCAATGTCTGTCATGAAAGAAAAATTTGGACGAATAGATATTTTAGTAAATGCAGCTGGCATTACTGATAGAGGAACTATAGTTGATACTTCTGAAGACCTATTTAATAAAATGATAGGTACAAATTTAAAAGGACCTTTTTTTCTTATTCAAGAAGCTGTAAAAATTATGGTTGAACAGAAAATTGAAGGTTCAATTGTTAACATAGGATCAGTAGCAGCTTTAACAGGACAGCCTTTTATCTCAGCTTATTGCGTTTCTAAAGGAGCATTAGCGACTTTAACAAGAAATACAGCATTTGCTTTATTAAAAAACAAAATACGAGTTAACCAATTGAATATTGGTTGGATGGGATCAGATGGAGAACATGAAATTCAAACAAAATATCATGGAGCTGAAGAAAACTGGTTAGATAAAGCAGGATCTGAGCAACCTTTTGGTAGACTTTTATCGCCTGAAGAAGTTTCTAAAGCTGTTACATTTCTTGCTTCAAATGATTCAGGAATGATGACAGGTTCTGTTGTTAACTTTGATCAATCTGTTTGGGGAGGTTACCCTTTTTCACCGCCCGTTCCTGTTGAAAAAATGAAATTAGAATAATCTATTTTAAGAATTTTAAAGTGCTTTTTTGACAGTCTTCAAGTGTTGTTTTAAGATCTTTGTTTAAAAAAATATATTCGAAGATCTTGTTGCCCACCTCTTCTATAATATTCGAATAAGTAGGGAGAGGATATCTTGCCCATTCTACAAATTTTTCCTCTTTTTCCATCTTATCAATTTCATTGAAAATAGGGCTTAAAGCCCTTACATCAGGATCATTAACAACGCTGAATAGAGGAGAGCTTAAGCTTCCATGTTCAATATAATATTTGATAAATTCAGGGGAAACAAATTTACGAATATTTTTCATAATAAAAGGTATTTTTTCTTTTAAGGTATTTGAAGGTATTCCTAATGAAAATCCTCCAATAGGTGAAACTTGAAATAACTCATGTCCTGCTGGTCTGGGTAAGTAACCTGTCTTTTTATAAGCAGGTGAATTTTTGTTTAATTCAAATAAATGAGCCCTGCTACTCCAGTTCATTACCATTGCGGTTTTTCCTTTACTGTAATATTCCACACATTCATCGTTAGATTGAGAAGAAATATTTTTAGGTGAGTATAGAACTAAATTTTTAAGCGTTTTGGCGGCGTTAAAAGATGCTTCTGATAGAAAATTAGCTTTAAGCAATATTTTTTCTGAATCTAAGTCATATATATTCTCTCCAATATAGCGGAGGTTAATATAAGGTTTTCCAAAATTAGCCATAGCTAGAATAAAACTAGTTGCTAATGGCTGTCCTTTTCTAGCAGGCCAAGAAATTGGACTTTCAATCTCTTTATCATCTTTTAATACTTTGCATGCTTGAAAGAGATCTTGAAAACTATGAGGCGGCATTAAGTTATATTTTTGAAATAAATCCTTCCTATAAAATAATAAATCAGGAATGGCCTCAATCGGAATACCATAGAGACTATTATTAAAAGAGCTAGATCTTATTCCGGAGTAATGAAAATCATTTAGATTTAAACCTACTTTTTCTACATAGTCATTCAAGGGAAGTAAGCAATTCAATTTAGATAATTGACCTATCCAAGGAATATTAAAACCAACAATATCAAATTTAGATTTTTTTGTTGATTGAGAATTTTTTATAATTTTATCCAATAGTTTTTGGAGATCCCCTTCAATTATAAGATCTATTTTACAATCAAGAATGTACTCAAAAAAATCCAAGTTTTTATTGATAACTTTAAAAGTTGGGTTGTCATTTGAAACAAACCTTATTTTTTTATATTTTTTGTCTTGATTGGTAATAACAGTTGGTGCAGGAATTATATTTCCTGCTGAAAGAGAAGTTCCAAAAAAATAATTATCATTTAGATCACTAAAACCTAAGTTAGTTGCCACTTCTTTTTTTATTAAATTTAAATAATCGATAAATTCTTTAATAAGTTCACTGCTTGGGTGAATTGAAAATGATTTACCTGATTTTGTTTTTGGTCTTTTTATAAGTTTCTTCTCATTAATAAGTTTTCTAACTCTTCTTAGACCAGTTGCAAAAGGCAAACCAGAAGCTTCTATAATAGTAGTTGTTGTAGTTATCTTGTTTTCTAGATGGTTTGTAATAACAAAAGAAAATACTCTCCAATCAGAATCTACTGTATTATTCGTGATAGTTTTATTAAATAAAATTCTAGTTTTATCTACAAATTTTAGCAGAGAGGTGATCTCGTTTCTATTCATTGCCTAGTAATATAGTAAACAGTATTTTTTTAAAATATTCAAATTGAATATATTTGGCATTAAATTTAGTGGATTAATTTTAGATAATTTAATCATTAAGATTTATTTAAGGAGGATTAAGAAAAATGAAAAAACTAATTAAAGTATTAGCTGTTTTAATGTGCTTTTCTTTTGGTTCTGCAAAGGCCGTTGAAATTGTATCTTTTAATGCTGCATCTTCTGAAGCTTATGTTGGTGCCTTTGTTAAAGGAATTAAAGCAACTGCTGCTCAATATGGTTATGACATAACTGTTTTTGAAAACAATTATAACCAAGCTGAGCAAAACCAACAAGTTGAGCAATATTTATCAAGTGGAGCGCTTCCGGATGTATTTATTTGGTGGCCACCAGATGCTGTTGCAGGATTAGGTTCTTTAAGAAAACTAGCAAAGACAGGAGTGCCAGTTTTAAAGATTAATCAATTACCTAATGAACAGGATAAGCAGTTTATCTTTGGATATGCCGGCCCTGACGATAGCTTACGTGCATACAATGCAGGGGAGATGATGGTTAAAGCTATGAAGATGAAACAAGCTGCCGGAGGAGATGGATATAATGTTATCGCATTATCATACCCTCACTCTTACGGTGGTTATGGATTATCGATCAATGCCTTCAAACAAGCTATTGCTGGTACTGACTTAAATCTAATCGGAGATATCGGAGAAGGTTTTGGACAGGCTAATGGTTATAAAGGTGCTGCTAAGCTTATTGCTAAAGTTAAAGACCAAGGAATTCACTTCGTTTACGGAATGGATGATGCGATCTTAACAGGTGGTATTAAAGCTCTTGAAGAAGCTGGTTACAATGTTGACTGGTATGCAGGCACTGGTAAAAATGGCAACGTAGATGGCGATGCTGTTATTACAGTTGGTACAGTGTGTAATGGTGATAAACAGATGATTACTGATGGAAAGCAATTTGGTACTACTCTTCAGTCACCTCTTCACGAAGGTCAGTTAGCTATTAAACTTGTGCAGGAGTACATGGAAAATGGTAAACTTGCAAACTACATTAACTTTACTCCAAACCCATCAGTAACAGGTGCAACTATGGACTTTACTGCACTAAGAGGTTTTGATGGAAATCTATATGGCATTGATGAGCTTTGCTCAGGTGCTTGGGACTAAGTTAATATTTCAAAATCACAATTTTACACACAGGGAATTTTTCCCTGTGTGTAGTTATTCACACTATAAGCATGTATAATTAAATAGATGGCTTCTAATTCAGTTCTTAAAATTACTAATGTATCTCGCACATTTGGAGCTATTCAAGCTTTAAAAGAAGCAAACTTTGAAATTAATGAGGGTGAGATCATGGGTTTGGTTGGAGAAAATGGTGCTGGTAAGTCAACCCTAGTGAAAATAATTAGTGGTTTCGATCCAGGATTTAAAGGGAGTTACCAACTTAATGGCAATGAAGTCAGGTTTGACACTCCTGCTAAAGCTGAGGAGTCAGGTATAGCCATAGCACAACAAGAATTGAGCTTAATTCCTAATATGTCTGTGGCAGAAAATATTTTTTTGACTGGAGCTAAGGTTAAAAAATTTGCCACTTTAAACACTTTGTCAAAAATGGCTCGCCCTTATTTGGACGAAGTGGGTTTAACAGATATAGACCCCACAAGTAGAATAAATTTATTATCAGTAGGAGAGCAACATTTAGTTGAAGTAGCTAGATTAATATCTCGAGAGGCAAAAATTTTAATTTTAGATGAACCCACAGCAGCCTTGGGAGAAATGGAAAGCCGAAGAATTTTAGAGATGGTGCAACGCCTTGCAGCAAATGGTAAGTCAATCATCTATGTTAGTCACAGGCTTGATGAAATTTTTAAGATTACAAAAAGAATTACAATTTTAAGGGATGGTGTTTCCCAAGGTGTTCAAGAAACAAAAGATATTGATGTAAATAAACTAGTAGAAATTATGTTAGGTAGAGAACTAGCCAATATGTTTCCATCTCGTGCAGATCATATTAGCCTTGATCCTAAGATTGAAATAAAAGAATTATGGCCTGACGGTGTATTAGAGCCAGTAAGCTTCTCAGCTTATAAGGGGGAAATTCTCGGTTTATCTGGTCAGTTAGGAAGTGGTGCAGGAGAGGTATTAGCTTCAATTGCAGGAGCATTACAATCTCGCTCTGGTTCTCTTACTTTAAATGGAGAAACATTTTTACCGAAATCACCAAGTCAAGCTATTAAGAAAAAGATAGCTTATTGTTCTTCAGATCGAAAAAAAGATGGTCTTTTTTTAGGAAGACCGATATTTGAAAATTTAACCTCTCCTGCACTTGATGCAATTTCTAAATTTGGATTTAACTTTGGTGATACTGAGTACAGTTACGCTAAAAATTTAGCACAAGAGTTCCTTATTGATGTAAAGAGGGTTTATGATGAGTCCGGTCTTTTAAGTGGAGGAAATCAACAAAAGGTGGCGTTAGGAAAATGGTTGTCAATTAGGCCGGATGTTCTTTTAGTTAATGAGCCAACAAGAGGTGTTGATGTTGGTGCAAAATCAGAAATATATCAAAGAATGAGAGGGTTAGCTGCCCGAGGCATTACGATTATCTTTGCCTCAACTGATATTCAAGAGATCACTTATCTTCCTGACAGAGTGATCACATTTTATAGAGGAATGATGATCGATGAACATCGATTAGAACAAATTAAAACCCCTGTTATTCTTAAAGAAATAACAGATCCATTTAACGAAACAAACTTATGAACACTATTATTCAAGATAATCAGCAACCTTTTTCAGCAAAATTTTTACAATTTTATAAAGATCGTACGCTATTAGCTATTTTGCTCTCACTATTTGCTGTGATGTTTGTTTACGGTATTTTTTTTACGGATAATTATCTCACACTTACAAACTTTAAAGCAATCATTAGAGATGCTGCTTTATATGGTATCATGGCAATAGGACTTACTTTTGTAACTCTTTCAGGTAATTTCTTTTTATTATCCTTAAAAGAGACGGCTTCAATTTGTGGTGTTACTTTTGCTATGGGAATGGCTACTGGTTTTGGTTCTCCTGATTTAGCTGGAAATTTTTTAGTATCTCTTTTAGCTGCTTTGGCTGTAGGTGTTGTTAGTGGAGTTATCCAAGGATATTTCGTTGGTATGGGAGGTAATCCCATAGTTGTTACACTAGGTGGAGCAGGTATTTTATATGGAATAGGAGCATGGTGGAGTGATAATCTTGTTATTAATTTTACAAGACCTCATGATGCAGAGTGGCTAGGGACAGGTTCTTTTTTAGGCCTACCCGCTATAACTTGGTCTTTTATTTTGATAGCTATTGCTGGAGAAATAGTTCTTAGACATACTAACTTTGGAAGAAAAGTTTATTTGGTAGGTGCTAATAAAGCAGCTGGAAAAGCAACAGGCCATGAAAACTTTTCAATGGCCATCATTGTTTTTACAATATGTTCTGTTTGTTGTGCTTTTGTTGCCGTGGCTTTTGTTGCTCAAATGGATAGTGCTCAATCTAATTATTTTTCTGCAGAATTTGGATCTTCTGGCGATATGACTATCCTCGTTATTGCCACTGTCATGGTTGGAGGAAATTCAATTATGGGCGGATATGGCTCTTCATTGAGAACTAGTTTAGGGGCAATTTTTATTGCTATGGTAGACAATATGATGGTTTTACAAGGTTTTAATAGTGGTCCTAGAATAGTTGGAGTGGGTTTAATGATTGTATTTAGCATCATAGTATTTGGATTATTTGCTAAAGGAAGTAGGGCACAAGAATAATGGAAAATTTTATTAAAAGAATTACCAAAGATGTAGATTTATCATTTGCGATACTTTTATCATTTTGTGTTTATGTATTTTTCTCACTAAATATAGAAGTTTTCTTCAGTCATAATATTTCTTTTGCGATACTTGAGAGATTTGCTGTATTAGGACTTGTTGGACTGGCTTTAACTATTTGTATTATTGCAGGTGAAATTGATTTATCTATTGGTTCTAATGCTGCTTTATGTGCAGTAATAGTAGTTAAGTTGACAGACCCATTGGGAGCCCCTTTTGCTATGTTAATTGGTTTATCTGTTTCAACTCTTATTGGAGCTACTCAAGGTTTTGTAATTGCTTTTATAAGAATAAGAGCAATTGTTATTACTGTTGGTACGCTAATGCTTTTAAGAGGTGTAGCGTTATTGATAGCAGAAGAAAAAACCGTGATGCTCACTGATTTTAGGGTTCCTGATTTTATTACTACTAAAATTTTAATGTATTTCTCACCTGCTAGTTTAACTGTGATCTTTATATTTATATGTGTAGGTATTTTTATGCGTTATACGAAATATGGAAGAGAAATTTATGCTATTGGTGGTGCTCGTAAAGAGGCACTTACTGCTGGAATACCTTTGAGACGTCCAATGATTATTGCGTTCGCTCTCTCAGGTTTTTGTGCTGGTTTTGCTGGAACGGTGATAGGGTTAAAATCTGGTACAGCTCAAGGATTAGGATTACAATATCTTCTTCTCGCAGGAACAGTAGCGGCTTTTGTTGGTGGCGTAAGTATATTAGGTGGAAAAGGAGGTGTTTTAGGCGCAGCTATTGGAGCATTAACAGTTAATTTTTTAAATACAGGTCTTGTTTTCTATGCTCTACAAGTTCACTTTGTACAGCTATTTACTTCTGTCCTTTTGGTAATCGTCATAGTATTCCAAACTATGTCGAGATTGTTCGACTCAAGGCAATCAAGGAAAAGTTTACTTGCCACAATTGACGAAAGGAAAACTGCACTACTAGTAAAGAGGAAATCAACTTGATGGAAATAATATTCATTTTGAATATATTTAATGTGCCCAAAACATAAACATATTTATATAATATTTATTGGAGGATACTCATGGATAAAGAAAGACTTAAAGGTAAAAATGTTTTAATCACTGGTGCGGCCCAGGGTATGGGTGCCGCTATTGCTGAACATTATTGTGCACAAGGTGCAAAGGTTTGTATTACTGATTTAAATATAGATGGTTGTAAAGAGGTTGAGGAAAGAATTCGATCTGCAGGTGGGGAGGCCATCTCTTGTAAGCTTGATGTTAGAAAAAGAGAAGATCATGTTGCAGCAGTTAAAGCTACAGTTGATGCTTTTGGTAGTTTAAATGTTTCTTTAAATAATGCCGGTGTGAATAAACCCCTTTGGTTCATGGATGTCACAGAAGAAAATTATGATTTTATTTTTGATATAAATGTTCGAGGAGCTTGGTTAGGAATGCAAGAGCAAGCCCGACAAATGATTAAACAAGGTAAGCAAAAAGAGCCATATAAAATACTACATGTTGCTTCAATTCTTTCTCGTGAAACTTTTGATGATGTTGTTATTTACGGTGCAAGTAAACATGCCGTAGCTGGTCTTATTAAAGGTGGTGCTAAAGGTTTAGCTGAGTACGGTATAAACGTTAATGGATACGGACCAGGTGTTGTAAGAACTGAAATGTGGGAACAGCTAGATAAAGAATTAGTGGCTATGGGAAAATTTGATAAACATGGAGAATCGATGGATTCCATTGCAGAGAATATGATTTTAATGAAGCGTTACTCTTATCCAGAAGATATTGTTGGAACAGCATCTTTCTTAGCTTCAGGAGAGTCAGATTATATGACTGGACAGATATTAATGATTGATGGTGGAATGGTAATTCAATAAATGCCTGAACCTTCAATTATTAAACCTGAAGATATCAATCCCAATTATAATTGGCATCGCAGAGTCCCTTCTCATGGTAGGACGAATGTAGATTATGAAGAAAGAATAAACTTTCAAAGACTTCATAAATATAGAATCGGAAGGGCTAAACAAGCTTTAAATAATTCAAAAGCAGGATCCCTCCTTTGCTTTGATAATAACAACATTCGGTATCTCACTAGCACAGTAATTGGAGAGTGGTCTCGAGATAAAATTTGTAGATATTCTCTTCTACCACAAGGACATGATCCTGTCTTATGGGATTTTGGATCAGCTGCAAAACATCACCAAATTTTTTCCCCATGGCTTCCTAAAGAAAACTGGAAAGCGGGAATGGTTGGGCTAAGGGGTACCGTTCACCCTGATGCTGGTCTAATGAAAAGAGCAGCTCAAGAAGTTAAATCAATGTTAGAAGAAAAAGGACTAGCAAAAGAACCTATCGGAGTTGATTTGGTTGAACCTGCGATGATGTTTGCTCTTCAAGCAGAGGGATTAGAAGTTATTGATGGTCAACAAATATTACTAGAGGCAAGAGAAATCAAATCTCAAGATGAATTAATGCTTTTAAATCAAGCAGCTTCTATGGTAGATGCAACTTACCACCAAATTTACGAAACTATGAAACCTGGTGTTAGCGAAGCACAAATTGTAGCTAATGCAAATAAATTACTTTATGAACTTGGCTCTGATGATGTTGAGGCTATCAATGCAATTTCAGGTGAAAGATGTAACCCTCATCCACATAATTTTACAGACAGAACTTTTAGACCTGGCGATCAAGCTTTTTTTGATATTTTACAATCTTATATGGGTTATCGAACTTGTTATTACAGAACCTTTAATATCGGAAGAGCTTCTGAAGCACAAAATGATGCTTACAAGCAATGTAGAGAATGGCTAGATAAAGCAATTGAGCTAGTTAAACCAGGTGTTTCTACAGATAAGATCGCATCTGTATGGCCAAAAGCTGAAGAATTTGGCTTTGCTAATGAAATGGATGCTTTTGCCTTGCAATTTGGACATGGGCTTGGTTTAGCAATTCATGAAAGACCTATTATTAGTAGATTAGTTTCTATGGATTCACCAGATGAAATTAAAGAAGGTATGGTTTTTGCTTTAGAAACATATTGCCCTGCAAAAGACGGTTATTCAGCCGCAAGAATAGAAGAAGAATTAATTGTAACTGATAAAGGATGTCAAATTATTTCTTTATTTCCTGCAGAAGAACTACCTATAGCAAATAAGTATTAATGTCTTCTAAAAATATTAATGATGACATAGGTGAATCGACAAGATTAAGATTATGGGAAACAATGTTAAAGTTGCGTCTCACCGAAAAAAAAGCTTACGATCTTTTTTTACAAAATCTTATTAAAGGAACAAGTCATTTAGCACTTGGTCAAGAAGCGATTGGAGCGACTTTTGGAGTTTTACTTGAAAAAGGGGACTACACCTTCTGCACATATAGAGGACATAATCACACTTTAGCTAGAGGATCTAGTATTGTCGGAGTTCTTGGTGAGTTAATGGGAAGACAATGTGGATTGATGAGCGGAAAAGGCGGCTCTATGCATTTAACAGATGTGGAAAATGGAGTGATGGGATCTTACGCAATTATAGGAGCACACATACCAATTGCAAATGGAACAGCTCTAGCATCTCAATATAATAAAACAAAAGAGGTAACAGTTTGTTTTTTTGGAGATGGAACTACAAATATAGGAGCTTTTCATGAAGCTTTAAACATGGCTCAAGTTTGGAAATTACCCATTGTTTTTGTCTGTGAAAATAATCTTTATATGGAATATACACCTATTGGAGATGTTACCGCGGTTAAGCACCCAGCAGCTGATAGAGCTTCTGCTTATGGAATGGATAAAATTATAGTTGATGGGAATGATGCAGATAAAATGTACAGAGTTTCAAAAAAAGCAATTAATAAAGCTAGAGAAGGAAATGGTCCCTCTTTAATTGAAGCGAAAACTTACCGTCATAGTGGACACTCAAGAGCAGATCCAGGTAAGTATAGGCCTGAAGAAGAGGTAAAAGATTGGGTAGAAAACAAAGATCCTATTAAAATCTATAGACAAAGACTAAAAGATTTCAATATTGATGAGTCTAAGGTGAACTCAATAGAAGAAAATATGATCAGACAAGTTGAAGAAGCAACTGAGAAAGCAAAAGCTTCACCAATTCCAGATATTAAAGAAATTTATACTGATGTATGGGCTGATGGAGGATCTGAATGGCACAATTAAGTTACAGAGAAAGTGTTTCTCTAGCTATAGCTCAATCTATGAGGAAAGATCAAAAAGTTTTTTTTATGGGTGAAGATGTGGGGGCCGCAGGAGGAGTATTTAAAGCTACCGTGGGGTTACTAGATGAGTTCGGCCCTGAAAGAGTTAAAGACTGTCCTATATCAGAGCAAGCAATTTTAGGAGCAGCTATGGGAGCAGCTATGTCAGGGTTAAAACCTATAGCAGAGATTATGTTTTCTGATTTCTTAGCTGTCTGTTGGGATATTATAGCTAATCAAATTGCAAAAACTCGATATATGTCCGATGGTCAAATTAACATTCCTTTAGTTATTAGAACAGCAAATGGAGGGGGATCAAAATTTGGAGCCCAGCATTCTCAAAGTTTAGAAAATTGGTCAATGTCTATACCTGGCCTTAAGGTTGTAGCTCCAAGCTCCCCAAGAGATGTTTTAGGGTTAATGGCTTCAAGCGTTCAAGATCCAGATCCAGTCATTTTTTATGAACATAAGTCTTTATATGCGATGAAAGAAGAATTAGATAACACAGACATTATTACACCTTTAGGTAAAGCAAATATTATACATGAAGGTAATGATGTCTTGTTAATAGGATTAGGGCTAATGGCTCAAAGGGCAAAAAAAGCTGCAGAAATTTTAAAAGAAAAATTTAATGTCAGTGCTACCGTTTTAGACTTAAGAACTTTAGTGCCTTTAGATTTACAGTCAATTAAGAGACAAACTAATAAATGTGGTAATATTATAACCGTTGAAGAAAATCCAAGATTATGCGGATGGGGAGCGGAAATATCTTCTCTTATAGTTGAACATTGCTTTCAAGATTTAAAAGGACCAATTAAAAGAATAACAACACCTCATATACCATTACCAAGCGCAGATATTCTCGAGGACAATACCATCCCTTCTGTCGATTTAATAGTAGATGAAACACTAATAAAGTTAGAAATAAAAAAGGAGAAATAGCTATGGACATAATAATACCATCTTTAGGTGAGACAGTTGATGAAGGGAAAGTAATCAAGTGGATGAAAAAAGTAGGAGATGAAATAAAAGAGGGAGATGTGTTATGCGAAGTTGAAACAGATAAAGCAACTGCTGAAGTACCTTCTACTATTAATGGAACCCTTACAGAGATACTTGTTGAGGAAGGAGCAACTGTCCCTGTTGGTCAAAAAATAGCAGTCGTAGAATAAACATAAGTCAAAATTATAATAGTCGAAGAGATTAAAAGGATATATATTTCTATTATGGACATTAAAAAATCAAAGTTTTATAGGGATCAATGTTATATAAATGGTAAATGGGTAAATTCAAACTCAAAGGAAATAATATCTGTAAATAACCCTGCGTCTCTTGAAGAAATTGGAACTGTACCAAAATGTGGTAGAGAAGAAACAGCTATAGCAATCAATGCAGCTAATAATGCGTGGCCAGAATGGAAGAGTAAATCAGCTAGAGAAAGATCTAATATACTAAAAAAATGGTTTGATTTAATTATAGAAAATCGTGAAGAACTTTCTCAAATCATGACAGTTGAACAAGGAAAACCAATTAATGAGGCACGTGGTGAGATTACATATGGAGCTTCATTTATTGAGTGGTTTGCAGAAGAAGCCAAGAGAGTTTATGGCGATACTATTCCTGATCCAATGCCTGATAGAAGAATAGTTGTTTTAAAGCAACCAGTTGGTGTTGTAGCTTCAATTACTCCTTGGAATTTTCCAAATGCAATGATTACAAGAAAGTGTGCTCCTGCTCTAGCAGTAGGTTGCCCAGTCGTAATAAAACCAGCTAGCCAAACTCCTTTTTCTGCTTTAGCATTAGCCGTACTAGCCGAAGAGGCCGGTTTTCCAAAAGGAATTCTTAATGTTATTACAGGAAAAGCTTCTGAAATTGGAGATGAACTTGCAACTAATCCTATAGTTAGAAAACTTTCTTTCACAGGATCTACAGAAATTGGCAAAATATTACTTCAAAAATGCTCTTCAACAGTAAAAAAAGTTTCAATGGAATTAGGAGGTCATGCTCCATTTATAGTTTTTGATGATGCAAATATTGATGATGCTGTAGCAGGTGCTATGCAAAGTAAGTTTAGAAATACAGGTCAAACTTGTGTATGTGCAAACCGTATTTACGTTCAAGAAAAAATTTATGATGAGTTTAGTAAAAAATTTGTTGAAGCAGTCTCTAAATTAAAAGTTGGAGACGGACTTGATGAAGAAGTCGCTTCAGGCCCAATGATTGATGAACATTCTTTAGCAAAAGTTGAAGAACATGTTGAGGATGCTATTCAAATGGGAGCTAAAGTTGCAATTGGTGGATCAAGACACTCTTTAGGTAATAATTTTTATCAACCAACAGTATTAACTGAAGTTACATCTAAAGCTAAAATTACTTTTGAGGAAACTTTTGGTCCAGTAGCGCCAATTTATAAATTTAAAGATGAAAAAGAAGTGATAGACCTAGCAAATAATTCACCGTACGGTTTAGCATCTTATTTTTATTCTAGAGATATTGGTAGAGTTTGGAGAGTAGCTGAAGGATTAGAGTATGGAATGGTTGGCGTTAATACAGGACTAACTTCAAAAGCTGAAGCCCCATTTGGTGGCATCAAGGAATCCGGCTTAGGCCGCGAAGGTTCTAAATACGGAGTTGATGACTTTATTGAAATTAAATATGTCAATATGTCTGGTTTAGACAAATAATCAATAATGCCAAAAGTTTTTAATGTAGGATTAATTGGGTGTGGTCATATTTCTGAGACTTATTTCAAAGCCCATGATTATTTTAACAATATTGAGATTATTAAGTGTGCGGATATCAATTTAAAGACAGCACAAAAATGTGCTGGTGAAAATAACATACAGTCATCTAGCGTAGAGGAATTATTAGCTGATGAAAATATTGATATTATTTTAAATTTAACGATACCCAAAGCTCACTATGAAGTAGCAAAAAAATCACTAGAACACTGCAAGCATGTTTATAGTGAAAAACCAATGGCTGTTACTTTTGATGATGGTAGAAATCTTCTTAGTATAGCCAAAGAAAAAAACCTCTATATAGGAAATGCTCCAGATACATTTCTAGGTGGAGGTATCCAAAAATCTATTGAATTAGTATCCAGTGGAATAATCGGAGATATTAAACTAGGTAATGCAATTTTTGCTTATCCAGGGGTCCAGTCTTATCATCCAAATCCAGAACCTTGGTTCGCCGAAAAAGAAGGAGGTCCAGTTATTGATATGGGTCCATATTATTTAACAGCATTAGTTAATTTATTAGGTCCAGCAAAACTTGTTCACGGAGTGTCTACAAAAGTATTTGATACTAGAACAATAGGAATTGGCCCTAAAAAAGATTCAGAATTTAAAGTTGAGTGTCCTACAACTTATTTGGTCAATTTAGAGTTTGAGAGTGGTGCTTTGATTCAAATAACATTGTCTTTTGATGTGGTGTCACATCAAAGAAATCATATTGAACTTTATGGAACTAAAGGTTCAATTATAGTTCCTGATCCTAATATGTTTGGGGGATCACCTTTAGTTTGTACAAATAGTGATACCGGAGAGTGGATAAAACATAACACAAAGGATATGCCTTTAGGAAGAATTAATATTAAAGAAGAAAGTTTAAGAGCAAATGAGGAGTCAGAGAGAGCAAACTATAGAGGTGTCGGTTTATCTGAGATGGCTTACTCAATTGAACATAAAAAACTTAACAGATGTAATGGAGAATTATCTCTACATGTTTTAGATATAATTCAAACTACAATGAAAGCTGCTAATACAGGAGAAACTTTAGATATCAAGACTTCCTGTGAAGTGCCAAGTTTCTTTAACATTGAGGATATCTCTGCGATAATGAAATGATATAAGAAATACTTATGTCTAACATCTTAAGAAATATAAATAAAAAAATCTTAGTTATTGGAAGAGCTGGTATGGATATATATCCAGAGCCACCTGGAACTAAAACAGAAGATGTTGAAAACTTTTCCGCTCATCTAGGAGGTTCTGCTGCCAATACATCTGTATCTCTTCACCGATTTGGTATTCAAACTGATATAGTAACATGTATCTCAAATGACTCGATAGGGAGATATGTAAAAAAAAAATTATCAAAATTTAATATAGGAACCCAGTATTGTCGTGAAGTAAAAAATGAATTCCGCACTCAACTTGCAGTTGTAGAAACACGTTTTGAAAACTGTCAATCAGTGCTTTATAGAAATAATTCTTGTGACTTAGAGTTATCTAAAGAGGACATTAATAAAATTGATTTTGACTTATATGGAGCTGTAATTATTTCAGGAACTGCTTTATCAGCAGAGCCTTCTAGGTCTTCTGTGATTGAAGCTATTGAAACTGCATCTCAAAAAAATATACCCCTTATTATTGATATAGATTATCGACCTTATAATTGGGAGTCAGATCAGGTTAAATCTGATGTTTATAAAAAAGTATTAGAAAAAATGGATATTATAATTGGCAATGATTTAGAGTTTAATATCGCAGATAATTCTAATAATGGTTTAAGACTTGCCCATAACTTGATCAATCATAAGCCATCTATTATTGTTTATAAAAAAGGAGAACACGGTTCTGATTTAATTACTAAAGATAGTAAGAAAAGTTTTGGTATTTTTCCGGTAGTTCCATTAAAGCCTACAGGAGCAGGAGATGCATTTAACGGAGGTTTTATCAGTTCATTGTTAAATGGTCAAACAATTGAAGAGGCGGTGATTAAGGGTTCAGCTAGTGCTGCAATAGTAGTAACAAAAATAGCTTGTTCAAGTGCGATGCCTACTGAAGAAGAATTGAAAGAATTTATGAAAAATAATAAAATAAAGGAGAAAAAAGAATAAAATGCACATACCATATTCAAATAATAATAATAAACCTCTTTTTGACGTTGATAATGAAACAGTCCCCTTGGTTTACTTTAATATAATTAATTTAAAAAAAGGAGAAAGCTATGATTACCAACTTAGTACTCATGAAACTAGTGTTGTCCCAGCCACAGGCACTGTAGAAATAGAAGTTGAAGGAAATATTCTTGGGTCCATAGGAACGAGAATGTCTAATGTTTGGGATGGGCAACCAGAGGGAAGTTATATCCCACTTGACTCCCATTGTAAGGTTACTTGCATAACAGATAATGCTGAGATTTTTATTGCAGGAGGAATTTTTGATAAAAAACTAAAGCCATTTTTAGTGAAAACTAGTGAGATTGATACTGTTCAATATGGTTCTGATGACACTAAAACACATAGAAAAATTAAACATATTTTAGGTGCTAAACAACATGAGCAGGTCGGAAGACTTCTTGTTAATGAGCTTTATACCGTAGGTGCTGGGGGTTGGTCAGGTTTTCCGCCGCACAAGCACGATACTGAAAATTTACCAACTGAAACAAGACATGATGAAGTTTATAATTACAGATTTAACCCTGGTCATGGTTTTGGGGTTCAAGTTTTTCAAAGGGATGAAAATAAAAATGAAGGATTTGGTTATCAGTTATTTGATGGTTCTACAATTGCAGTTGACAAAGGTTATCATCCTTGTGTAGTAGCCCCAGGCTACGAAATGTATTATTTTACAATCTTGGTTGGTCAAAGCCAAAGATCTTTAATTCAGTATTTTCAAAAAACTCATGCTTATCAGATTGAAACAATACCTGGAATAAAAGATATGATTGCAAAATATAAATGACAATCGCCACTCTTAGAGAAGTTCTAGAGCCAGCAAAAAAAAATAATTATGCAGTCGCAGGATTAGTTGTCTTGGGATGGGAAGATGCGAGGTGTTATGCTGAAGCTGCCGACGAACTTGGTTTGCCTGTGATTTTGCAAGCAGGTCCTGGTTGTAGAAAAAATACACCCATACCTATTTTAGGGAAAATGTTTAGATATTTAGCTGAGCAATCTTCATCTCCAGTAGTCTGTCACATTGATCATGGTTATTCCCTAGAAGAGTGTCAGATGGGAATAGATAATGGCTTTACTTCAATTATGTATGATGGCTCTAGTCTCTCTTTAAATGAAAATATAGATAATACATCTAGTATAGTACAGCTTGGTCACAAAGCTGGAGTTTCGGTAGAGGGAGAAATAGGTTTTGTTGGATATGACGATGGAAAAGAATCATTAAAAACAGACCCGCGTGAAGCAAAAAAATTTGCAGACGAAACTAATTGTGATGCAATGGCAATTTCTGTAGGTAATACCCATTTACAGATTAATAAAAATACTAATATTGATATTGAAGATATTAGATCAATTCAAAGTCTCACTAATACAGCATTAGTTCTTCATGGAAGCAGTGGTATTGATTTATTGTTGCGAAGAAAAATTGCCAAAGAAACAAATGTTTGTAAATTTAATATTGGTACTGAGCTAAGAAAAACTTTTGGTGACTCTGTTAGGTCTTCCTTAAAACAAAACCCAGAAATTTATGATAAAATTCAACTTCTTAGTATGGCCAATGATGATATTAAAAAAGCAGCTAAAGTTGTATTAGAAAACATATCTAAAGTTTAGAAAAAATATATAATTTATATATTGTGAGAGTAATAATATGAAACGGTCTGAGATAAATCGTTCAATTCAAGAAGCTAAAATCCTTTTAGAAGAATATAAATGGTCACTTCCAAAATGGGCTTATTGGAGTAAATCTAATTATGAAAGTAATCCCAAATTATCTGAGTATTTAAGAAATCATCAGATGGGTTGGGATGTAACAGATTTTGGTAGAGAAAATTTTAAGAAAGAAGGAATAGTTTTGTTTTGTATTAGAAATGGGATGCAAGATATTAAAAATGAGAAACCCTATGCAGAGAAATTATTATTTATGCAGGACGGCCAAGTTATACCATTCCATAGTCATAAAATTAAATTAGAAGACATTATAAATAGAGGTGGAGCGAATTTAGTTTTAGAATTTGTAAAAGTAGATGATCAAAAAAACCCTCTTGAAGATGAAATAGAAGTAATAATTGATGGAGAGATAAAAAAAATTAAGCCCTATGAACCTTTAGTATTGCAAAGAGGTGAGAGCGTGACAGTTGACAGGAATGTTTATCATAAATTTTATGCAGAAAAAGGAAATGGTGTGGCTATGGCAGGTGAAGTATCGCAAGTTAATGACGATAAAAAAGATAACTATTTTTTAGAACCTGTTGGACGTTTTGCAAAGATTGAAGAGGATGAAGAAATTTTACATCCGCTTTGGAATGAAATTTAACTATGCAAAGACAAGGTATTGTAGCTGTAGGAATATGGTGTGTTGATGTATCGTATAAAATTAAAAATTGGCCTGAAAAAGGAAAGCTCTCAATAGTTAATCAAAAATTTGATGGAGTAGGTGGCGGACCGTCTAATGTTTTAACAAATCTAAATTACTTGGGGTTTAATTACCCTAAAATCGGCCTAGGTTGCATCGGTTGTGATCTTAATGCTAAAATTATTATCAAACATTGTTCTAATAACAATATTATTACTAAGTATTTTTCTAAACTTTCAAAAATTGAAACATCTTACACCTTATGCATGTCTGAAAAAGGAAAGGAAAGAACATTTTTTCATTATCCTGGAGCTAATAAAGAGCTAGATAATAAGTATTTGCCTATAGGAAACCTTGGTAGTTATTTACCTAAAATACTTTATATAGGGTATTTAACTCTTTTAGGAAAATTAGATAGATTTAATAAAAAAAATGAAACTAAATTAGTTGGTCTATTAAGAAAATCTAAAAAACTTGGAATGCTTAATTGCCTAGATTTAGTATCAAATACTCATAAGCAATTTTCAAAAATTGTTTCCAGCGCTCTTGAATATTGCGATTATCTTTTGCTTAATGAAATTGAAGCTGAACAAGCTACAAATATTAAGATAATAAAAAAAAATAAATTAGTCAAAAGTTTGGCTGAAAAAGCAGCAAAAAAACTTATTAAAGATGGAGTGAAAAAAGCAGTAATTCTTCATACCCCAGAGTACGCATTATGGATGGATTCAAAAGGATACTGTATATGGACTAATTCAATTAAAATCCAAAAGGAAAAAATTAAAAGCACTGTTGGTGCCGGAGATGCTTTTTGTGCAGCTTTTATTTTTGGAGTTCATGAGAATTGGGATTCATTAAAAATTTTAAAAAAAGCTCACGCAGCGGCAAGGTCAATTTTAAAAACTGAAGCTTCAAGTGGAAATATACCAAAAATTAGTAACTTATAGTTTATATTTTTAATACAGCTTCTGTTATTTTTAAATCATCTGATAAAGCCCTATCCGGATTAATCTTTTTTTTCTTCAATTGATCATGATAGTACTTTACCGCTTCTGCTGAAGATAATCCGCCTACTACTTCCCTCATAACCTTTACAATAAGTTTTTGATCTTCTGCTAAATTAATTTTTCTTCCAAAAAGAGCAACTTTAGCTCCATATTTACTTGCCTTAGATAATAATTCAAAACAATCCATAGTTGTTCCTTTACCACCACCAAGAATTCCTACTATTAAATTATTAGGGTCATAGCTTGCTAATTCTTCCATAGCCTTTGGTCCATTATAAGCAATTTTTAAAAATAAAGGTCTTTCCGCATTAGTAACACCCGCTAAAGTTTTTAATATACAGTCATTTACATAATCTCCCATTTCTTTAACATTGAGACCTATACCTACTGGAGAATTAAATACTTCCATAAAATGGCTTAAATTATTTTCTTGTGCTTCTACTCTAAAGTCCCGATATGCGTTTAGCATAGATAAATCTAGATCTACATCTCTTGAAAAAGTTAGAGAGAATAACCCTAAATTTGTAAGTTTTTTAACATTCTTGATGTTTGTAGTTCTAAATGGCTTTGCAAAACTATCTCTATAAATTCCATGACGCATCATCCATATATCGGTTGTGTCGTTAAGTCTTATAGCTGGTGTTACATTGGAATTTTTGAATACTTGCTTTTTAATTAGTTTTTCTGCATTAGAAGCAGACATAAGCATAATATCTACTAACCCCGACTTAGTCATATTCTTCATGGCATCTAAATAACCATCAAGGTTTTTATAGGACTTTAATTTCTTTCCCGACTCATCTCTGTTTTGGCCAGTTGCAGGAATACCACCGCCCATATCTGCATCTTTAGCATCAGCAATAATGAAGTCCTTATAAGAGTATTTTCCATTATGGATTTTTTTAAGTTTTTTATCTAGAGTTTTGGCCATTGAGATAATTTTATCAAATTAATAACTTATACTATAAAAAGATTAGCTTTAAAGCAATTTAGAAAAACTGAATGTTATTTTTACGAACTAATATATAATTCCCTACATGTATTTAGGAATAGATCTTGGAACTTCATCAACTAAGTGTCTTGTAATTGATGAAAATCAAAAAATTCTTTCTTCTAGCTCTTCTGATTATAGCTTATCAACCCCCAAGAGTGGATGGGCTGAACAAGACCCTTCTTTTTGGATTAACGGGCTAAGTCAATGTCTGCAAAATATTTCAAAAGAGATTAATCTTAAGGAAATAAAATCAATTTCTTTTTCTGGTCAAATGCATGGAGCTACTTGCTTGGATAAAGAAGGAAATATTATCAGACCTTCTATTTTATGGAATGATACAAGATCTATTAATGAGAGTTTAACTATGATGGAAAATAATCCTGACATTATGGACATAACTGGCAATTTGCTTATGCCAGGTTTTACAGCGCCTAAAATAGTTTGGATGAAAGAGAAAGAGCCTGAAAATTTCAAATTAATTAGTAAAGTTTTATTACCAAAAGACTACCTACGTTTTTACTTAAGTGGAGAGTTTTTTAGCGACATGTCAGATGCTTCAGGAACTTATTGGCTCAATGTTGGTGAGAGAAAATGGTCAAAAGATTTATTAGATATATGCAATTTGACTGAAGAAAATATGCCTAGTCTTTGTGAAGGAACTGACCAGACAGGCGTGGTTTCAAGAAAAATAGCTGATTTATATGGATTTAATTATCAATGTAAAATTATTGGTGGTGCAGGAGACAATGCTGCTGGCGCTGTTGGATTGGGTTTATTTTCTGAAGGAGATGGTTCAATTTCATTGGGTACTTCAGGAGTAATATTTACACCAACCTCTATATTTAAAAAAAATTACCATGATGCCACTCATTCTTTTTGTCATTGCATTCCAAATAAATGGCACCTTATGACAGTAATGCTTTCTTGTACATCTAATATAAATTGGTTTAAAGATACTTTTAAAATTAGTCTTAAAGAATTATTTAACAACTTTGAAGATAATTTTAAAAGAGATGAAGTTAATTCTCCTTACTACCTCCCTTACTTAGCAGGAGAAAGAACACCCATTAATGATCCTTTCATAAGAGGGTCATTTTCTAATATTGGCTTGCAAACAAAAATTGAAGATATGAGCTATTCGGTTATTGAAGGAATTTCTTTTGGAATGTTTGATAATTATCTTTCTCTTGAAAAAGCTGATCTTGATATCAATAATTTATATGTAATTGGAGGAGGATCTCAAAATGATCATTGGTTATCGATGTTATCAACATTATTAAATAAAGATTTAATTATTACAGAAGAATCAAGTGCTATGGCTGCTTTAGGAGCAGCAAGAATAGCTTTAATCGGAGATAGAAATTCAATAATTGAAGAAGTTTTAAAGAAACCAAATACACTTAAGATCATCAATCCAAATACAGATAAATATGAAAAGTTAATATCCAGATTTAAAATTTGGAAACAGGTATATGAGCATAGTAAACCATTGGCTCCAAAACTTCTTTAACCTATGAAAGCAATTGTCATAAATTCAATTCATGAGCTTTTAAAAGTTTTATTAGATAAAATAGCTGAATCTAAGCCAAATCATAGATTGGTTGTTAGTCTTTCTGGGGCACCCGGCTCAGGAAAAAGTTATGTAAGTAAATCCATAATACAAGAGATTAATAAATCCACTTTTAATGCAGCCATATTTGAAATGGATGGCTTCCATTATGATAACAGTATTTTAGAGAAAAAATCTTTACTAGATAAAAAAGGATCTCCAGAAACATTTGATGTTAATAGTTTAACAAGTTTTCTAAAAAGGATTAAAAAAAACCAAGAAGATGAAATAGCTGTACCTGTCTTTGATAGAAGTCTTGAATTATCACGTTCTTCAGCATATTTGATAAAAAAAAATATATCTATGATCATAGCCGAGGGCAATTATTTATTACTCAATCAAAAGCCTTGGTCAGATTTACATCAATATTTTGATTTAACTATAATGGTTAAATCTTCAGAAAGCATTTTAACCAAAAGACTTATCGATAGATGGCAATCTTTTAAATTAGATGAACAAACTATTAAAAATAAAGTATTTAATAACGACTTACCAAATGGAAGATTTGTTTATGAAAATAGTAAGTTATCTGATATTGAGCTAATTAATTAGAGGGTGGCTCTTTTGCACCAGTCATAAAAGCAACTGCATCTGACATTTCATATTTTTTTGGATCAATAACACATAGTCTTGTTCCTAGTCGATGAACATGAATTCTGTCAGCAACCTCGAATACATGAGGCATGTTATGAGAGATTAAAATAATAGGAATGCCTCTTGATCTAACTTCACTTATTAATTCTAAAACCCTTCGACTTTCTTTGACACCCAATGCTGCTGTAGGTTCATCCATAATAACAACTTTAGTTCCAAATGAAGTAGCTCTTGCAACAGCCACACCTTGACGCTGGCCTCCAGAGAGAGTTTCAACTAATTGATTAATATTTTGTATAGTTAGAAGACCTAATTCTGATAGTCTTTTTCTGGCCTCATCCTCCATAGCCTTTTTATCAAGAAATCTTAAAAATTTACCCATAAATCCTTTTTGTCTAATTTCTCTTCCTAGAAACATATTGTCTGTAATTGAAAGAGCAGGGGATAGGGCTAAATTTTGATAAACAGTTTCAATACCTAGTGTTCTAGCTTCAATAGGAGAGGTAAAAGTTACAGGATTACCATCTAGTAATATCTCTCCACTATCAGGATAAACAGCGCCACAAAGGACTTTAATAAGCGTTGATTTTCCTGCACCATTGTCACCAATTACCCCTAAAACTTCACCAGGATATAATTCTAAATTAGCACTTTCTAATGCAACCACTTTTCCATATTTTTTAGATAGGTTTTTAGCTACTAAAATAGGCTCCATTAATTTGATACCTTTCTAATCCATTGATCGATACCAACTGCTATAATAATAAGACAGCCCAAAGCAAAACGCTGCCATAAAACATCTAATCCTGCTATAGATAGACCAGAGCTGAACACACCCACAATCAAAGCTCCAAAAAGAGATCCAATAATAGTTCCTCTTCCTCCAAATAATGAGGTACCTCCAATCACAACCGCAGTAATAGAGTCCAAATTTCCTTCATAAAAACTAGTTGGTGAAACTGAACCCACTCTTCCAATA
>MDSV01193766.1_pt1 | contig 144852 bp, 118 predicted proteins | sample 810851 | NCBI WGS metagenome assembly MDSV01 (sample SAMN05326640, study PRJNA326480) | marine metagenome | isolation source: seawater | place: Atlantic Ocean: North East | collected 2012
TAATTGCTATAACATGCATAGGTTTTTTTACCCCATTGGTAGTTATTATTCAGCTGTTTTGCCAAGTGTAAAATAAAAGGTTGAACCTATACCCGGTTCAGATTCAAGCCATATCTTGCCTTCATAATGATTGATGATTTTTTTAGTGACAGTTAAGCCAGCACCAATGCTATCGCCGTATTTATCTTTAGGATTCAAGCGCCTAAAAATGGTAAAAATATCATCATGGCGCTTTGGATCGATACCTATGCCATTATCTTTTACGTAATAGACAAAAGACTGTGCATTTGTAGAAGTTTCTTTACAGCCAATTTCAATTAATTTGTGTTTATTGTCATTGAATATAAGTGCGTTGGTAATAAGATTAAGGAATACTTCGCTTATTCGTGCAGGATTACAAGTGATGATAGGTAAGTCACCAGAAACTTGGATTGATGCATTATTTTGTGATAGAGAGTCGATTATTTCGGATACTATGTCATTGAGATTTATTTTGTGGTTTTCAGTATCTGTTATGCCTACACGCGAATAATGAAGGATGCTGTCAAGCATATTTTGGGTACGAGAACTAAGTCGTATTAACGTCTTAAGTTTATCTTGTTCACTATTATTGAGTTTGTGGGTGCAATCTTCTAACAAAAAATTTGAGTAACTATTGATGCCACGCATAGGTTCTTTTAGGTCGTGTGCAACAATATAAGAAAAATTATCCAGCTCGTCAGTAGCTGCTTGTAGAAGTGTTTTAGTGGATGCAAGCTCATATTCAAGTTCTGTGATTTTAGAACTTGAGTCAACATCGTACTGTGGATTATTTGTCGATCTTACAGTCACTGTCCCCCCCCAAATGACATATTCACTAAAATTCCACGACAGAATTATTGGTTGAGTATGTTATTGATTATAAAATCTATCCTTTATTCCGATATTGTCAATTTATTTTAAATATTTGTGTCCTCTTGTTCGTCATCTATCAAAATTCGGTGGGCCGCGCCATCCAAGTCGTCATATTGTTTATTCTTCAGTGTCCATAAAAAAGCGATGAGTCCAATGAATCCTAAACTAAGTGCGATTGGAAGTAAATATATCAAGACGTCCATGGCGGCTTACTCTGCTTTTTTATTAGGTAATCTAAGTCGAAAACTATTTCCTATTACTACAAGTGATGAGGCCGACATAGCAATTGCAGCAATCATAGGAGTTACATACCCCATTACTGCAAGAGGAATAGCAAAAAGATTATAGATGATTGCAAGTAGGAAGTTTTGTTTGACTAATTTTTGGGTTTGTAAAGCCACATGCCAGACCTCACTAACTGCTCTAAGGTCGGGTTGTTGGAAGACAATATCTGCTGTGTTGATGGAGATATCAACCGCGCTAGAAGGAGACATTGATACGTTGGCTGTAGCAAGTGATGGGGCATCGTTAAGTCCATCACCAACCATTAGTACATGGTGACCTTGTTGTTGAATTTTAGAAATATAATCACATTTTTGTACCGGGCTGTATGAGGCATGATAATGCGTAATCCCAACAGTGTTTGCGACATATTGAACTGCTTCGGGACGATCTCCTGACAATAGATGGCTTAAGATATTGTGTTTTTCAAAGCTAGCAACAACCTCTTTTGCACCAGGCCTTAAAGCATCGGTAAAGCTAAGCATAACCGGTGGCATGTCTTCAAGTTTAAACCACATTTCAAGTTGTTCATGATTGGTGGGAGCAGTGTCGTCACCACACCATTGACGTGAACCTAGTTTGACATGCTGTCCTGCAATAGTGCCTTGTATACCCTTTCCGGGGTACTCTTTAATATTACTTGCAGGAAGAATAGTTCCCTTGTAAGCCGCAACTATCGCCTTTGACAATGGATGAATACTATAACTGGCAAGAGAAGCTGCTATTTGAAAATGTTTGTTTTGAGAAATTGAAGAATCAAGAGAGGGTTTGCCAAGTGTAAGTGTACCAGTTTTATCAAATATGATGGTGTCGATGTTAGTAAGTTTTTCTAAGGCATCGCCCGATTTTAGTAAGATGCCTTGTTTCATTAACCGGCTACTAGCAAGTACTTGGACAACAGGAACTGCTAAGCCAAGCGCACATGGACAGGTAATAATAAGTACAGTAATGGCAATGAGCAATGAAGGTTGCCAATCGTGTCCAAGAACCAACCACCATAATAAGAAGGTAATAAGCCCTACGCTGTGAACGACTGGTGTATAAAGTTTTGCGGCTTTGTCAGCTATTCGTACAAATGTACTATCAGTCTGTCCGGCCTTTTCCATTAGTTTAATGATATCACTGAGCAAACTATCTTTGCTTGCTTTTGAAACGGTGATGGTTAGTGGTGCAGATTGATTAACCGTGCCTGCAAATACGGTATCTCCTGGATGAACTGTTTGCGGTAAGGTTTCTCCGGTAATTAAACTCATGTCGCATTCGGATGAACCGTTACTAACCACGCCATCTGCTGGTATGGTTTGACCCACAGCTACTAATACAGTCATGCCTTCTCTAATATCACGTAAAGGGATGCTGCGCGTGTTGCCGTTTTCTAATATGGTAGCACTGCTATGCAAAAGTTTGAGTAAGTCTTGAGCACTCGATTTGGCTTTACCTTTTGCTTTTGCATCTAAATACCTGCCAATGAGTAGAAAAAATACTAGCATGACGGCCGAGTCAAAGTAAATATATTCACCGCCACGAATGGTTTCCATAACACTGATGGTGCTGGCTAGTATAACGGCTAATGATATAGGGACATCCATATTTGTATGTCCATGGCGTAATGCACCTAATGCAGAATAGAAAAATGGTCTACCTGCGTAAATAATCGCTGGTAGGGCAATAAGCAAGGATGCCATATGTAAGAATTTTTGGGTGGCCATCCCCATAATTTCACTCGTGGTAGACCACAAGCCGACTGAAATCATCATTAGGTTCCCAGCAGCGAACCCAGAAACTGCAATACAAATGAGCAGCATTTTAGCGGTGTCTTGTTCTGTAGTAGTATTTTTATCAATACTTGCGACATGGTAGCCTAATTGCGATAGATTCTCAGCAAGTTCATTAATAAGGTTCTTATGTCCTTTATAGTGCACACTTAATTGTCCTAGTGACATATTGACTCTGGCATGGGTAACATCGGAGAATGCATAAAGTGCTTTTTCAACAGTGGCAATGCACCCTGCACAACGAATGCCTTCAATACGAAGTACTGCTTCATAATGGCCATCGGGTGTTTTTTGAACAAACGCAGTAAAATCATGCGTTGTGTCTATTGAATGTAAAGTCGTTTGGTCTTTTGGTAATGTTTCTTGTTCCATGTTACCGCTACGGTCAAATCCCATTGACCTGTGGTGGGAAAGTCAATGAGTTGTTGATATTTGCCCTTACCCACTGCAGGTAGTGACTGCTTAAAATCAAAGCCTTCTTGGCCTACATATTTCAAATATGCTTCTGGAGTCATAGTGCCGGTTGTTTCTGTGGTGTCAGCTATCTTGATAATTGCATAGATGGCAGACTTTTCAATACCAATTGATTCGATAATATTATTTGTATGTTGGGCGTCGTAGGCTTCAATAACTTTGTTATAATTAAGACCCTTTTCGTAGGCATTTTGTGTAACTACTCCAGTATGTGTGCTAGTAGCCAAAAAGACAAAGATGCCATCCAAAATAGCAAGTACTGCAAAGAAGGCAACAAAATACCAAGGTATCCATTTATCTGATGGTTTGGGCATAATAGGCTCGCTATTGACTTGGGCTGACAAAAATACTTTGGTTATGATCCTCAATACCAGTTTCTTGTGACGTAAGAGTGAAGGTAATAGGATGACGTGCTTGCGTTTGGTTCGTCGCTGTTACAAAAGCTCTTATATGTCCGACACTGTCAGCAAATACATGAATATTGTTAAGGTCTTTTTGTCCGGCTCCTTGAATTGAAATATGCTGGTAGTCAATTCCAGATATACTTAATGAGTAGGAAGTTTGTTTGTGTGTTTTATTGAGAATTTTGATATCGTAGCCATTACGAATAGAGCCATCCGATAATTTTACAAATAATGGATTACGGTCGTGGAGTACGTGAAGTTCTAAAGGAAGACGCGTAAGTAGGCTATAAAGCATGATTCCAGCGACAATAGATAGAATGCCGGCATAATAAAATGTTCTGGGACGAAGCAAACGAAAGGATTCGGACTTTCCTTGTTTTCTACGGCCTTGATTACGTGTGGTGTCATAACGTACCAATCCACGCGGTAGGTCCAGTTTATCCATAATTCCGTTGCAAGCATCGACACACATGCCACAAGCAATACATTCCATCTGAAGGCCATTACGAATGTCAATGCCGGTGGGACAAACTTGAACACAGGCGGTACAGTCAATACAATGGCCACGTCCATCCCAGCTATCGCCAGATTTATGTTTACCTCTGGGTTCGCCGCGCATTTCGTCGTAGCTAATAATGAGGGAGTCTTTGTCAAACATGGCTGACTGAAAACGCGAATAAGGACACATATACATACATACTTGTTCACGAGCAAAACCAGCCATTAAGTATGTAGAAAAAGTTAGTGCAATCACCCACCCCAATACAGCAGACGGAACTTGTCCGTGAATGATATTGTCCACCAGAGTTGGTGCATCGTTAAAATAAAAAACCCATGCGCCACCGGTACATAAGCTAATGAGTAGCCATGTTAGATGGGTTGCTGATTTACGCCACAATTTATTCATACTATAAGGCTGTTTATCCAAGCGCATACGAGCGTTTCTGTCTCCTTGGAAGATGCGTTCTACCCAAACAAAAAGATCGGTCCAAACAGTTTGTGGGCATGTATACCCGCACCATACCCTTCCAAATAGGCTGGTAACAAAAAATAATGCAACGGCGGCTAAAATCAGTATGCCTGTTAGGTAATATACCTCTTGAGGCCAAATCTCGATAAAGAAGAAATAGGCGCGACTATGAGGAATATCAATAAGAACTGCTTGGTTTGGAGCATCCATCCCACGATCCCATCGTATCCAAGGCGTAAGATAATAGATGCCCAAAGTAATGATCATCACCAGCCATTTAATTTTTCGATACTTACCCCATGCGCGTTTAGGGTAAATGCGTTGTTGCTTGGCAAAAAATTGGATGGCTTTTTTATCGGACAAATTTACTTTCCTCCACCCAGTGAGTGCACATAAATAGAAAGTTGCCTGATTGTTTGTTCATCCAAGCGGTCATCCCATGCTGGCATCATCCCGTGCTTAGGGTTTTTAATTTGGGATGCAATGCTTGCTTTGTTGCCATCACTATAGAACCAAATTGCATCAGCTAAATTGGGTGCACCTTGACTTTTATCACCTTTACCTGTGTTGCCATGACAAGAAGCACAATTGTCTTTATATAGACGAGCACCTTCTGAGCTAGCGATTGAATCATCCGTTAAGCCAAGAACATGGGTAGCAATTTCTTGAATTTGGTGGTCTGTTAGCATACCGGCAAAACTAGGCATTTGTGAGAATCGTGTGTTGTCATGATTGGAACGGATACCGTATGCAATGGTGTGGTGTATTTCATTTACTGTTCCCCCCCATAACCAATCATCATCATTTAGGTTGGGGTAACCTTTTGCGCCAGCTCCACCACTACCGTGACAAGTGGCACAATTATCTTTAAAAGCAGAACGTCCACCTGCAAGGGCAAATGCATAAAGTTCTGGGTTATTATAAATCTCTTCAAAACTGCTATGCGAAAAATCGGTTAAATATTTGGCCCGCCTTTGGATAATTTCCTGCTGCTGCTCGTGAAGTTGGGTATATTGTGTCCAGCCTTTGTTGCCAGTAGTGCCGCCACGTTCGCCTTCGCCAGACAAAGTTGGCCATGCAGGGTACACAACCCAATAGCCAACGGCCCAAATAAAGGTAATAAAAAATACCCATAACCACCAGCGTGGCGCTGGATTATTGAGTTCTTTAATTCCATCCCATTCGTGACCTGTGGTTTCCACCTTACTATGTGGATCGATCTCTTTTTGTGGATGCTCGTTATGATTATTTGAGCTCATGATCAGCTTCCTCTAATGGAATAAATTTATACGATTCAATTTTGTGTTTTGCACTAGGGCGCAATGCCCAAAAACAGATACTCAAGAAAGTTACAACAAAAAATAACAGACCGATGAGGCCAGCGTGGTCATTGAGAAATACCATCATTGGTTGGTCTCCTTGGTTGCGACATCCATGTTATAGTCTTTTAATTGTGCCATGGTTCCAAGTACTTGGAGGTAAGCAATAATTGCATCAAGTTCGGAAACAAATTGTGGCTGACCGTCAAAGTCGCGCATATTTACTTTTTGACCATAACGTTCAGAAAGTCCTTCTTGGTTATCGCTTTGATTTTGTGCTTGAGCCACTGCATCATGATAGGCATGCTCAATCATTTGGTCTGTGTAAGGTACACCCACAGCTTGTAAAGCTTTCATATGTTTATGGATGGTGTTTAGGTCAGCGCCTTTATTGGCCATTGTACTGTAAGATGGCATAATTGATTCTGGGACTACATCCTTGGGATGAATCATATGGCGAACATGCCAATCATCAGAATATTTGCCACCCACACGTGCCAAGTCAGGTCCTGTACGTTTTGATCCCCACTGAAAAGGGTGGTCATACATGCTTTCTGCAGCCAGCGAGTAATGTCCATAGCGCTCTACTTCGTCGCGTAATGGTCTAATTTGTTGGCTATGACAACCATAACAGCCTTCGCGGATATAAATATTATAGCCAGCAAGCTCTAGTGGTGTGTATGGACGTACGCCTTTGACCGGTTCAATAGTAGTTTCTAGTCTAAACAGTGGTACAATTTCTATTAAGCCGCCAATTGAGATAGCAATAATTACACATATGAGAAGTAAGATAGAGTTTTTTTCAAGTTTTTCATGTTTCTTTAGCATGGCTGAACTTCTCCTTCATTGCGGTTCTGGCAGCATGCTCTGCTAGAATTTCCTTTAATTGTGCGTGTGATATTGTAAACCATAATAAGAGCGCCAATAACAAACAGTAGCCCCCCAAGTGCGCGGATAACATAAAATGGGTGCATGGCCATAACGGTTTCTACAAAAGAATATTCCAAGAATCCCATAGAGTCATAAGAGCGCCACATTAATCCTTGCATGATGCCAGAGACCCACATAGCGGTAATGTAAAGAACAATGCCAATGGTAGAAATCCAAAGGTGGGTATTTACTAGCTTGAGTGAATAGAGGCGCTCGCGTTTCCAAAGAACTGGTACAAGGTGGTAAATGGCGCCAAAGCTAATAAATGCCACCCAACCAAGTGCACCAGAATGTACATGTCCAATCGTCCAGTCAGTAAAGTGGCTGAGTGCGTTAACTTCCTTAATGGACATAAGCGGTCCTTCAAATGTGCTCATGCCATAAAATGCCAACGATATGATCATGAATTTGAGTACCGGATCTTCACGTAGTTTATGCCAAGCACCCGACAATGTCATTACACCATTGATCATTCCGCCCCAGCTAGGCATCCAAAGGATAATAGAAAAGGTCATGCCCAATGTTTGTGCCCAGTCAGGTAGAGCTGTATAATGTAAGTGATGGGGGCCTGCCCAAATATAAATAAAGATAAGCGACCAGAAATGTAAAATAGAAAGACGATAAGAATATACCGGACGTTCGGCACGTTTAGGAACAAAATAATACATAATCCCTAAAAATCCTGCAGTAAGAAAAAAGCCAACCGCATTATGTCCGTACCACCATTGGATCATTGCACTTTGAACTCCACCCCATAAAGGGTAGCTCTTGCCATCGGTGATAGAAATAGGAATAGATGCATTATTGACTAAATGAAGTACTGCAACGGTAATGATAAATGCTAAGAAAAACCAATTTGCTACATAGATGTGAGGCTCCCTACGTTTGGTAAGTGTCATTAGAAATTGTACTAAGTAAGCTACCCAAACCACCGTTAGCCATAAGTCGGCATACCATTCTGGTTCTGCATACTCTTTTCCTTGCGTAATGCCTCCTAGATAACCAAGTCCAGCCATAAGAATAAAAAGCTGATATCCCCAAAATGTAAAGTCAGCCAAGCCATCGTGCCATAACCTTGTACGGCATGTGCGTTGAACAACAAAATAACTGGTTGCAAATAATACATTACCACCAAACGCAAATATTACGGCTGAGGTGTGCAAAGGTCGTAATCTGCCAAATGTTAGGTAGGGCTCAACATTTAGTTCAGGAAATGCCATTTGCAGTGCAATAAGTAGCCCAACGGTAAATCCTGCAACTCCCCAAAAAATGGCAGCGAGAGTAAATTTTTTGATAACTTCATTATTATAATGAGGTGTGGTTTGCGATGTTTCCATAAAAATAGCCTTCTATACCCATTTCTTTCAATGGTATGTTCGTTTTAAACATCACGAGTTTTACACTCGTTTTGTGTGCGGAACATCGGGACGCTTGTGCCATGTGATGTTCATGAAAAATATAAAAATGCGCAAATATACTAGCGATTGATAGGCGTTATTGTATTTGACAAAAGTCAATTTATTGACAAGAAATAGTAAATTTCATATGAAATAATCATTTTATTTTCATACACTCAATCTTGTTATGGTCTATGCCCAAAGCCCTAAAAATTTATTCTCAGGATCTTACCGCTAACCCGCTTTTATCGCATTGTGATGAGGGAATGATTCAAAAATTTGTGTCATCGGCAACGATCAAAACATACCCAAAAGGTTCGGTTATTTTTCTACAAGAAGATGAGGCTAGTTATTTTTATATAATAGTTGATGGTTGGGTAAAATTATTCAGAGAAACATTAGACGGTGCTGAGGCAATTATTGATGTAATAAGCTTGGGTAGCATGTTTGGTGAAGGCGCAATATTTAGCAATAATATTTATCCGCATGCTGCACAAACAATAGAAGACGCAACCATTATTCGTATTCCATTATTGTTGTTAAAAGATGCTATAGAAGAAGATAAAGCATTTGCTATGCACATGCTTTATGTGATGGCTGCTAATCGTAATCAACAAGATAAAGAGCTTGAGCATCGTGATTTACAAAGTGCTCCACAAAAAATAGGATGTTTCTTATTGCGGCTTTGCAAGCCTCATCAGGAGGGGCCTATCATACTTAATCTTCCGTATGATAAAACATTGTTGGCTTCGCGTCTTGGTATGAAGCCTGAGACATTTTCTAGAGCATTAGCAAAGCTAAAAAAAGAAACAGGCATTAGTATTTCTGGGGCAACAGTTACATTTAATTCGGTGAACCAGCTGTCAGATTATTCGTGCTCTGCATGTTCTTCTACCTATCCATGTCAGGATTTATAAATGATCTTTTAGCATGGCAGATGGGTTTAGGTAAATCAATTTACTTCACATCCCAGAGTATGATATGTTGATTGCTACGAAAATAGTAATGATGGAATGATTAATATGGATGCCGGTACTTTATTACTCATACTTGTCATAGGCATATTGTTTTTTGCCTATCAAATGTATGCTAAAATGATTCGCTTAAAAAACAATGCCAAAGAAGCACTTTCAGGTATTGATGTACAGCTTAAAAAACGCAGTAATTTGCTTCCCAATATTTTAAAAATTGCGGAGCGTTATATGGAGCATGAATCAGACACCTTTACTAATGTGGCGGCATTGCGTGCGAACGCCGATCAAGATTATGATTTTGCGGACATCAAAGCAGTTGAGCAGCATTTTGCTGATGTAGCAAAGCTCGATAGTGGACTGGGTAAATTTATGATTCAGGTTGAGGATTATCCAGACCTAAAAGCCGATGGACAAATGATGAAAGCGCAAATGACCTATAACGAAATTGAAGAGCATATTGCGGCTGCGAGGCGTTTTTATAATGCAACTGTTAAAGAGCTCAATAATTATATTGAAATTTTTCCTGGAAGTCTTATTGCACCTTATGCAAATGCCACGATGTTACCATTTTATGAAACAGATGAGTTATCTCGTGCGCCAGTTGATGCTGCGGATTACTTAAAATAAAATTAGATTTTTTAATGGTTAATACTGGCACTCATTTTGAAGAAGATCAGCCTTATGAAACTGGCTTTGCCAGGTACTATGACTCGTATTTGAGTCATTATGTAAAACAGTTTGAATCAGCACGCAGACGAGCCAAAATGCTTACCCGCATTTATTTGCTGTTTGGTACATTACCGTTCAATATCATATTATATTGGGCTGTTTATGAACTTATTTTTGGAAATTTAGATTGGCTTGGTGATTTCACCGAATCACATGATTTTCTAGCAATTTTTTTGTGGCTAGGTGTGATTGTGGTGTTTTATATGACATTATTTTTTCTGACGCCTTTGTCAATAGGGTTGGGTTATCGGCCGGTTCTGCAATATGAAGAGCAAGTGGCTGATGTGATTTATCCTATTATTCTTCACTTTATAGATGGGACGAAAGAATATCAACTCAAGCCAGATAAGCATGCTAATGATGAGTATATGTTGCTCAAGGATCATGTGGATATCGGAATTGTACCTGATCTTGATTATTGCCAGTCATGTCGTTTTGAGCACCGGTTAATAGGGGAGCATCAGGGTATTGGCTTTGAGTCATGCAATGTGAAGGCTAAATTTCAATCAAATCTGAAAAATGTATTACCAACAGATTACCCGATTTATTTTGAGGGCATGATGGTTGTGTTGTCCCTGCAAGAACCAATCATAGATAATGTTGTCAATATGCGGCATAAACTTTTATTGGGCGATGAACAATATGGTATTCATCCACGATTATATAAACCATTACCATCATGCTCCATGGTAGGCACATCATTAGATGAATATTATGTTTATTCCGATCATCCCCAAAGGGGCGAAAATTTATGTAACCAAAACATGAAAACGCTATTGAGTCAGTTACAGGCAGAGTTTGAAGCAAAAACAGTAAGCATAACAATTACTCCTCAAAAAGTGGTGTGTTTTTTTGAAGGTGATGTGAATAAGGTATTTAATTTTAAGTTGTCTGATGGGAATGAAGATTTTATTGATGATGCCAAATTTTTGATGCACCGTGCATATTTATGCCGATTTCTTATTGAAAAAATAAATGAAATTGACATTAAGGGTTAGCCAAGCGGTTAGTTTTGGCTATAATTATAATTCCCTGTGAGCTTTTCGTTCACCTTTGTCCAGTTCTGAGTGGTCGGTTTGTGTTTGTGGGAGAGGGTAATGGTGATCAAAATATTCTTTGGCAGTCATTCCTAACATTCTAGGGCAAAACTCTTGTTCAAATATACTGGATGTATGCCATAGTTGTGTTGGGTTAAGTGCTTTAAGTTCAAGTTCGATAGGTTGAAAAAAGTCATAGAGTGATTCAAGACGATGTTTCCACTCCATGAAATAGAGCGGATCCATTGATGATTTAATTGTTTCAAGTAGCGTATTATTTTGATAGAGATCAGATAATTTACGAAAGCTAGTGAGGATATTTCCAACGTTCGTGGCGTAAGGTACAAGACGATTAAACTCAGCTATATTATGTTGTTTCTGAAGTTCTTGCCGTAAATATCCGTGCATAAGGTTACGCAATGCTAAGTTGGATCCAGCACTAGTTTTATCAATACTAAAGTCAAAAATAGCGTCGGGATCGATAATGGTGGGTTTGTTGCCACCCACCATACCAAGATTTTGAGGGTGAAAATCTTTTCCAAGTGTTGCCAGCAAGAGTAGGTTGTCATTATACCATGTTTGTAATGCCGTATGTTCCCATCTATTGCTAGAACACATATTAACATTTTTAAAATGATGTATTTTCTCAGCAATAGTGCCAACAAGCCCTTCTGGGCCCACAGAGCATATGGTCACTTCAGGGCAATGAATACCAATACCCCTTAGTAAAATAGATGCCTGGTTGGTTCCTTTTGCTTCTTCAAATGCAGAAATTTCTTGCATTGGTGAGGGGTGCAGGTGCTGAATTTTGAGAATGTAAGATACTTCATCACTATCTTTTAGCGTGAGGGTGGTCTCTGATTTTCGAGAAATAGTGTATGTTTGTAGGGCTTCACCTACGGTTACATCGATGGTTTGCCCCGGCCGTATATCTTCCCATGATATGCCTGTGGTAAGTTCATCCTGGCTAGCATAGGTGGGTGCAAACCATTCAAATAGTTGAGGTAAAAAACAACTAAGAATAAAGCCCACATTTGTATTGGCGCCAGAAAATAATTCCGTGGGGCCAGTAGATGAAGCTACAGCAAATCCAGGCATAAGGAATCCTTTGTTTTAAAGAAAAACCAAAAACGTTCTAACATTCCAACAAAGGATTGTAATACCATTTTGTCGAATACCTATGGTTAGAAAATATCCGTAATATCCGCAGAAATAGTGCCGTTAAAGATAAAATTATCAACAAATGAGAAGTCTTCAGCCGTAAGGTTTGGAGCGCCTCCCCCATCTTGAGTTTGGACTTTTAATGTATGGCCATTAAGGTCAATGTAAGTATTATTCCAATCGGTTGTAATAGATAATTGCTCAAACGCAGTGATGGATTCAAATTGAGAAAGATCAATAATATCGCTGCCTTGCTCAAAGTCTTTAATTTCAACGGTGTCATCCATAACATTACCAATCACAAAGATGTCGTGACCTTGGCCACCATAGAGCCAATCCCAGCCTTTACCTGAATGAATCATGTCATCACCTTGATAGCCAAAAATATCATTCCAACCATCGGTGCCATAGATGATATCATGACTTGATGTGCCATAGACATTAAATTCAGAGCCATAAATGGTGTTAGATTGAGTAGTTTCTTTTTCGACTTCGACTACAGGAGCAAAAATAAAATCACCTGCGGTCAGGTTTGGAGCATCTCCCCAATCTTGAGTTTGGACTTTTAATGTATGGCCATTAAGATTAATGTTCGTGCTCTTCCAGCCCTGAGTAATAGATAACTCTTCAAAAGAAGTAATGGACTCAAATTGCGACAAGTCGATAAGGTCGCTACCTTGCTCGAAATCTTTAATCTCAACGGTGTCATCCATAACATTATCAATCACAAACGTATCGTTTCCCTGGCCACCATAAAGCCAGTCCCAGCCTTTACCTGAATGAATCATGTCATCACCTTGATAGCCAAAAATATCATTCCAACCATCGGTACCAAAAATTTCATCATTGCTATTGGTACCATATACATCAAATCCAGAACCATATACGGTGTTATATTGAGGAATTTCTTCTTCTTTTGTGGCAAAAATAAAGTCATCAGCATTTAAATAAACTAGTTCATCATTCATGAACCGGACAATTATCGGGAAACCATTTAGTTTAAAACTAAAGCCACCAAGAAAAAACTTAAAACCATTTGAAGACTCGGATAATTGCTCAAAAGAGGTAATGTCTTTGTATGAAGATAAATCAATTTTGTCTTTGCCTTGTTCAAAGTCTTGGATGTTATAGCTACCATCTGTTGTTATATCATGACTAATTACAAAGGTGTCATTACCTTCTCCTCCAAAAAGCCCAAAAGACCCTTCGGCGGTTACAGCAAGTATATCATCGCCTTCTTTAGCCCATAATATAGTACTCCCGTCAGAGCTAAACAGTGCATCATTGCCTGAAGTGCCATAAACCACCTCATCACTGGCTGATCCATTGACAATGGTAGTAATGCCATCAAAAAAATCTGGTGAGTAGCTTATTCCATCAATAACAACCTGAGCATCGCCATTGATCGATTCGGATAATGGTGTATCAAGCTTTACAGTAGCGCCATCGGCGATGGTTAATGTAGCAGTATCATAAAAATTAGGTATGGGAAGGCCAAGAGGGGGAGTAATTTCAACATTTGGCACTATTGTTTCATTAATATTTGGAAGAGTTAAAGATGGTGTACCAATCTTGTTGCTTAGATCAATGGAGGTTCCTCCTTCAAATTTAATGGTCCCTTCTTGACTATTTGATTTGGTGATAATTCCACCATCAAGATCTTCAGAATTAGTAAATGTAACGATGCTGATTTCAGTTTCAGCCGTTGTTGTGGTGGTGTAGGTGGCATCTGCTTGATCATCTTCGTCTTCAGACTGGCCTAATGATCCTATCTTTCCTGTTACCGTTAGTCCGAGTAATCCTGATGTTACAGGAGATGCAGTAGGCGAAAGTACGGAATTAAGTGGTTTAGCTAATAAATCATCTGTGCTGGGTTGGTAAATGGTTGTTTTTCCAGTTACTGAAGGAGTGTAAGAAGGTGAAGGTGTGAAATTTGCCACAGAAATTTGAGGTGATGACAATAAAACGTTAGAACTAAGTACCTGACTAAATGCAATAACTCCGGCAGGTACTTCTTTTGGAACAAGAGGGGTCAATGACGTTGAGGTAGATTGGTATAATGTAAAGTTAGGAGTCACAGATAGTTGGGGGGTAAGTACGAGAGGTAATGTTGTCATGCTATGATCTCCTTTTGTGTTTTCTTGTATCTTCTTATAATCCGTGAATAGGATCTTCCTTAAGAAATTGAGAATCTATGTGTGTTGGGGGGTGTTTGTCAACACATCAAACACTTTTTATTGTGATATGTGATACTGTAAGCCAAATGTGATGATAAGCTATTTATCGGTCAATGCTAATTGCATATAGGTGGTGTCTAGCCATGTATTTTGTTTAAAGCCAACTTTTTTGAGGACGCCAATTTCCTCGAATCCCATGGAGTTATGAAATAAAATAGAGGGTACGTCGGCTCCTGATCCGGTAATAACGGCTAGCATTTGTTTGTATTCTTTGTCTTTGCAGTATTGTATAATGGCTTCTAATAATTTTCTTCCGATGCCTTTACCTAAATGATCTGGATGAACATACACCGATTCTTCTACCGTAAAGCGATAGGCGCGTCTGGGGCGATATAAGCTAGCATAGGCATATCCAAGTACTTGGTCATCATCCAATGCGACAAGATAAGGCAAACCAGCAGCTATAGTTGCACTGAAGCGTCGCTGCATCTCATCTTTTTTAGGTGGTTTTTCTTCAAACGAAATTGCTGTGTGGAGCACGTAGTGACCATAAATCTCTGTGATAGCTGTGATATGGTCGTGTGATGCTGGTTGTATTGTAATACTCATAAAAATTAACTCTCTGTAAAAATGTGAACATGTTGTTGGTCAAGTTTTCTTGCATTATCTACACCGCATGAATGTGCAATCATAGCAACTTCTTTTTCCATATTAAGGGCATAATGGGCAACACGCGATGATTTACTATGGGGATTTAATCCTTTTTGTAAGCGTTTATTATGGGTGGTTACTCCAGTTGGGCAGGTGTTTTTGTTACATTGCAGAGCCTGAATGCAGCCCAGTGAGAATAAAAATCCCCTTGCACTGGTAACAAAGTCAGCGCCCATACATAATGCCCAAGCAACTTGAGATGGCGTGATTAATTTTCCACTGGCAATAACACATATGCGTTCTTTTAATTTATATTCTTTTAAAGAGTTTACTACCTTTGGTAGGCTTTCAAATAATGGCATGCCAACATTATCCATTAAACTCATGGGAGCTGCTCCTGTACCTCCATGGCTGCCATCGATGGTAATAAAGTCAGGTGCGCTATCAATGCCACGCGTATTGATGGTTTGACAAAGATGTTCTATGTCTTCAATTTTACCGATACAACACTTAATACCGACAGGTTTTTGTGTGATTTTTCTGATGCGATCTATCATGTCCAATAAATCGTCTGATGAGGTAATTTCAGGGTGACGGTTGGGGCTAATAGCATCTTTGCCCATAGCAATGCCACGAATATGTGCAATTTCTTCAGTAATTTTAGCTGCAGGTAACATTCCACCTTTGCCAGGTTTAGCACCTTGGCTCAGTTTCAGTTCAAACATTTTGACATTTTCATTGGCAGCAATGTCTTTAAGAGCATATTCATCCAGAGAGCCATGGTCGTTGCAAACGCCAAATTTAGCAGTGCCAATTTGAAATACAATGTCACAACCTCCTTCTTTATGGTATGGTGAGAACCCACCTTCACCAGTATTAAGCCATATGTTAGCTTTCTTGGCTCCTAAGGATAGCGCTTTGACTGCGGGTGCTGATAATGCACCATAACTCATGCCTGATATATTAAAGAAATGCTCAGGAGTATAGGGATGTTGTGTATCAGGTCCAATGGTAATAGGAGTGAGCTTTGTTGCATCTTCTTCGGTGATAGGAAACATACTATGGTTAAAGCATATGGTTCCCGGCTTAGTGAGGTCCCGCGTGGAGCCAAATGCAACGGTATTATCAATGTTTTTTGCAGCTCTGTATACCCAACTACGTTCTGCACGATTAAAGGGAAGTTCTTCACGGTCCATGGCAAAGAAATATTGTCTAAAAAATGTACCCAAATGTTCTAGCACATAACGCATACGTCCTATGACTGGATAGTTGTAGCGTATAGAAGAATCAGTTTGTGTCTTATCAATGACATAAATGATAGCAATGGCGACGAAAAAGAGGCCGGCACATAATACAAATAATAATGCCAAAAATTCGATCACTGGTACAATATATTCAAAAACTTGATTCACGTGTATTGACCCCTTAAAAAATGCAGTGTTTGCTTAAAGAGTCTAATATGCTAAATAGATCAATCATTTGCAATAACCAAAATAGTTTAGGTGAGATAGAAAATGGTCATGATCACTCTATCACAATTAGCGATTATCGTAATTTTGTCAGCGGTATTAATATTATTTGTTTGGGGAAAATGGCGTTACGATGTAGTGGCGATGATGGCTTTGTTTGCCTCGGTTATTGCTGGTGTGGTTCCAGCAGATAGGGTGTTTGAAGGTTTTGGTCATCCAGCCACCCTCACCGTAGCAATTGTGTTGATATTAAGTTATGGTCTGACAAAGTCTGGCGCGGTCGAAGGGGTCACAAGTTTAGTTGAGCCATTATCAGATCGACCTAGTTTGCACATTGCTGCACTTATTTTTATTGCAGCGTTTTTGTCGATGTTTATGAACAATGTTGGTGCGTTAGCGCTTCTTATGCCAGTGGCGATTCATTCTACTGTGAGTGCAGGAAGGTCTCCATCAACAGTATTAATGCCCCTTTCATTTGGTTCTATTTTAGGAGGTCTTGTAACGCTTATTGGTACACCTCCTAACATTATTATTGCTTCCTATCGAGCTCAGGTGGCGGGAACGCCGTATAATATGTTTGATTTTGCACCTGTAGGGGGTGCTATTGCTGCTGCCGGAATTTTGTTTATGGCCATTATTGGGTGGCGTTTGGTGCCTGTCCGCAGAACAAATGCAGGCACAAGCTTGTTTGAAATTGATTCATATTTTTTTGAAGTAAAAGTAGCTAAAGATTCTGCTGTTGTAGGTAAAACCGTCAAAGAGCTAGAAGATATGATTCATGGTTTTGATATTACACTTGCTGGTTTGACGCACAAAAAACAATATTATCCGGTACCACCAAAACGGCATTTACTAGCAGCTAGTGATGTGTGTGTGCTTGAAGGGTCGCAAGAAGATATCGACAAATTTGTTTCGGAACACAAAGTAGTGTTGCTGAATGTTGATAATGCCAAGCAAGCCCTTCAGCGTAAAGATACAATCACCATGGAGGTTGTTGTAGCACCAGGGTCTGCGATTGAAGGTAAGACTGTGCAAAAAATTCGTTTTAGGGCTAATTATGGACTTAATTTATTAGCTGTGTCTCATGAAGGTAAGTCAAAACAAGGACGATTAAGGCATGTTCAGGTTTCGGCTGGTGATGTATTGCTTATACATGGCGAAAAAGATGACATAGAAGAAGCCATTACCAAGATGGGGTGTTTCCCACTTGCGCGGCGTGGCATTGATTTTGGCAAGCGTAAACATGGTTTTACTGCGCTTGGTATTTTTGCGTTTGCAATAGCACTTGCTGGCTTTGGCGTTTTACCAATACAAATTAGTTTAGGTGGAGCCGTGGTAGCGATGGCGATCATGAATATTATACCTGTTCGGGAGCTTTATGATGGTGTGGATTGGCCAGTCATTGTATTGTTGGGTGCAATGATTCCAGTAGGAGGCGCATTAGAAAGTACAGGTGCCACGCAGCTAATTGCTAAGGGGTTATTAAGTGTAGCAGGGGATGCGCATATGGTTGTGATTTTAGTTGCGGTATTGGTGATCACAATGACCTTATCCGATATTCTCAATAATGCGGCGACGGCTATTTTAATGGCGCCAATTGCTAAAACGATTGCTCAGACTTCTGGTGTAAGCCCTGATCCATTCTTAATGGCAGTGGCTGTTGGTGCGTCATGTGCATTCTTGACACCCATTGGCCACCAAAATAATGCGCTTGTGATGGGACCAGGTGGTTATAAATTTGGTGATTATTGGCGCGTTGGATTGCCACTTGAGGTAATTATTGTGGCGGTTGCTGTGCCAATTATTTTGATTGTATGGCCGTTACATACCTAAGTTATTTGATGATTTATACCCATTTCTTTTTAAGAAATGATACTGCGCCGTCACTTAAGTTGCTTATTGGCTTCATTCACGATCAGTATATACTGTGGCACTATCTCTTTACACCAATGTACCAATACAGTACCATGAATAACAAGAGCTCAACTTAATTTTGGTGTTATCTTATTTATGCCCAGGCCTCGTACTTATTGCAAAGAACAAGCGCTAGAAAAAGCCACATTAGTGTTTTGGCAAAAAGGCTATCATGATACTTCAATGGATGAGTTGGTGCAGGCTACCGGAATGAGTCGTTATAGTTTTTATGAAATTTTTGGCGGTAAAAAACAGCTTTTTGTAGCGGTGCTGGAATATTATTTTAATACCACGTCTGCGCCAATGCTAACAATGCTCAACAATAAAGATGCATCGTTAGAAACAATTGAGCATGTTTTTGCACATATAAGAGATTATGCATCCTCAGAAGAAGGTAAGAATGGATGCCTGTTATGCAATACAGCTATAGAAATGGCGCCACAAGACGAAGATATCGCTAAACAAATGGATGGCTACAGAAAGAAAATTATTAACGGATTTGCAGCTGTTATTAAACGTGCACAGGCTAAAAAAGAAATAAAATCGTCCTGTAGCCCTAACGATATTGCGGTGCAGTTCTTTACATTGATGCAAGGTACGATGGTGGCGTCTAAAGCTCCCGGTGGTACTAAATATGCCAAGCAAGCAATTGATACTACTCTGGCTTTAATACGCGCATAATGTTTCTCTTTTTTCTGCTTGCCATTCTTTTCAGAATGTATATTCTGAAAAGCTCGTTTTGGTATCCGTAGTTGGAATGACAATGAATAAAAATTTTATTTATATCAGATGTCTTCAGATGCGTAAAATTTTAGCGTAGGTAACTACGTCAATGATATAAGTCTGGTGGATAACAACGCGGCAAGTAAAATTAATCTTCACGATATCTATTTTCTCAGAGAAAGGGAGTATTCATATGGCAGGTGGCGACACAAATACAGTGGCATTTGCAAAATTGATTATCAAGCATCCTTACAAAGTAATTGTATCAATGATTTTGCTAGTGATGGCAATTGGCTACGGCGCTCAATTCTTACAGTTTAGTACAAATTATCGCGTGTTCTTTTCCGGTGAAAATCCACAATTATCGGCTTTTGATTCGTTAGAACGCATTTATGCTAAGACAGATAATATTTTATTTACAATTAAGCCTAATCAGGGCAATGCTTTTTCTCCAGAGGTGCTTGCGTTAGTACAAGAAATGACCGAAGAAAGCTGGAGGCTGCCGTATGCTCAGCGTGTTGATTCGCTGACCAATTTCCAGCACACCTATGCCATAGAAGATGATCTGATTGTAGAAGATCTAGTAGAAGGTGACCCTGCGAGTTTATCGCCTGCACAACTGCTTAATATTCAAGAAATAGCTTTGAATGAACCATTGCTTGTAGGACGTACTGTATCCCAAGATGGTGTTACAACAGGAATTAATGTGACGGTAAATCTTACGCGTGAAGACATGTTTGAGGTGCCAAAAACAGCGGCCGCTGCTAGAGAGCTTGTTGATTTAATGCGCGCTAAATATCCCGATATCGAAATCAGACCTTCGGGTATGGTGTTTATGAATAATGCTTTCATGGAAGCTTCCATGCAAGATATGGGAACCATTATACCAATTATGTATATTGTATTGTTGGTAGCGATGGTGGTGTTCTTGCGCAGTATATTGGCAACCATTGCCACGACATTTGTCATTGTATTTTCTGCTATGACCGCCATGGGATTTGGTGGTTGGGTTGGTTTTCCGATGACGCCTCCTACTTCTACAGTGCCAACCATTGTGATGACCTTGGCAATTGCTGACAGTATTCACATTATTGTATCAATGTTGGCTGCTATGAGAACCGGTATGGGTCGACAAGAAGCAATTGTAGAATCGATACGAATTAATATGCAGCCAGTATTCCTGACGTCTTTAACCACGATGATCGGTTTTTTGGCACTGAATTTTTCCGAAGCACCACCATTCTGGCATTTAGGAAATATGGCAGCCTTTGGTGTGTTTATGGCGTTTATTTTGTCCGTAACGTTTCTTCCAGCTTTGTTAACCATCTTGCCTATTAAAGTAAGTGATAAACTAAAACAGGGTCAGAAAACGGCCATGGATAAATTTGGCGATATGGTTGTTGCTAAACGTGTTCCTCTTTTAACCATTAGCTTAATTGCGGTTGTGGTGTTAGGAAGTATGATTCCAAAAATAGAGATCAATGATCAGTTTGTGGAATATTTTGATTACAGCGTAGATTTTAGGCCAGATACCGAATTTATGGTCAAGAATTTGACCGGAATTTATAATGTAGAATATGCACTTGGGTCATCTGGGCCATCCGATATTAGTTCGCCTGTTTACCTTCAGGCAATTAGTGACTACACAGATTGGTTAAGGTCTCAGCCAGAGGTTCTACATGTGTATAGTTTGAGTGATATTTTTAAACGTTTGAACAAAAATATGCATGCTGATGATCCTGCATGGTATAAATTACCTGATAACCAGGATTTAGCTGCACAGTATTTACTATTATATGAGCTTTCACTGCCATATGGTTTGGATTTAAATGATCGGGTTAATATTGATAAGTCAGCTACCCGTATTAGTGTGACGCTTGATAATATGTCTACCAATGAAATTAGAGCATTTAAAACAAAATCAGAAGAATGGTTAAAAAACAATACCCCTGAATATATGCATACCGAGGCTACTTCTCCGGTGGTGATGTTTGCATTTATCAGTATGCGCAATATTGATAGTATGACTAAGGGTAACATCCTATCGCTTTTCCTGATTTCAATATGCATTATGATAGCGTTGCGTAGTTTTAAAATTGGTGTGTTTAGTTTAATTCCAAATATTGTGCCCATTATTTTGGGCTATGGGTTGTGGGCTGTTTTTGTAGGACAGGTCAATATGGCTGTGGCAATTTCTGCTGCTGTGAGTTTGGGAATTATTGTGGATGACTCAGTACATTTTTTGAGTAAGTATATGCGTGCCAGGAGAGAAAAGGGTGCTACCAGTGAAGAAGCGGTGCGGTATGCCTTTTCTACAGTTGGAACTGCGCTGGTTGTAACTACCTTTATTTTAATGGCTGGATTTGGTTTGTTAAGCCAATCAACTTTCCAAATGAATAGCTATTTAGGTTTACTGACTATGATTGTAATAGGTAGTGCGTTGTTTGCTGACTTCTTCTTACTCCCTCCACTATTAATGCTCATTGATAAAGGATCGTATAATATGACACATAAAAAATCTTCAATTTCTGGTATGGGAAGTGCTGCTGTAATTGCCCTCATTGTTACTGCGATTGCGTTTGTTGCTAACGATGCATTGGCAAAAAAAACGGCCGCAGAAATTTTATCTAGTGGTGATGCTGCAAGCCAAGGTGAGGCTATTGCCATTGAAATGGATGACCGTGATATTGGTTTTGGTGATCAAACTTCCACCATGACCATGACGCTAACTAATGCCTATGGACAGGAAAATACACGTTCTATGCGTAACCAAACATTAGAACTGCCAGATAGGTCAGTAGGGGATAAGTCGATTATTGTGTTTGATAGTCCTGCTGATGTAAAGGGAACAGCATTATTGTCGTATGCACAAATTTTGGAGCAGGATCAGCAGTGGCTATTCCTTCCCGCATTAAAACGTGTAAAACGTATCTCTTCAAAGAACAAGTCGGGACCATTTGTTGGTAGTGAATTTGCATATGAGGATATTACAGGCAATGAAATTGGGAAATATAGTTGGAGCTTTGTTGAGTTAAGTGCATGTAATGTTGATGGCCAAGAGCTAGAATGTTTTAAATTGGATTCTAGGCCAAAATACGAACATTCAGGGTATACAAAACGTTACGTGTGGATTGATACTGCAGAGTTTCGTCCCATAAAAGTTGAATATTATGATCGTAAGGATGAGTTGTTGAAAGTTCAGACTTTTGAGCAATATAAACAATATCTGGATCAGTATTGGCGAGCCCATGTATGGAAAATGGATAATGTCCAAACAGGTAAGCATACAACGCTTAATTTCAACGATTATACATTTAATAACAATCTGACAGATAAGGATTTTACGAAGGCAGTGTTAAAACGAGTAAAATAAAGACTCGTTTTATAATAAAAAGGCGGCTATAAAAACCCTTATGACAAGTCAAGGGACAATAGGGGTATGTATTTTAAGCTGGCGTAGTGGTCAGGTTTTGGCGCGCACGCTTGCTACCTACCTTAAGCATGATCTTTTTAGTTTGGTTGACGATTATTGCGTTCTTTTTCAGGAAGTTAGCCAAGAAGATATTGATATTGCCAATCAGTATAACCTAAATTACATTGTCACTAATGAGAATCTCGGTATTTATGGTGGTGTAAAAAAACTCGCTGAGCATCTAAATACTGACTATGTTTTGTTATTAGAAGATGATTGTATTTTAATAGAACCGAAAGAAGTTTTGGCCAAAAGGTTAGAGCTTGCCAGGAAGCGTTTGGATGATGGGCATGTGGATGTTTACCGGTTGCGTCATCGCTGGCAACCCGGTGAAAAGTTTGATACGGTTGATAAGTTTAAAAAAATTCATCCCGTGCCCAACGAAACACATTCGGTAGTTAAATGGTTCAAGCGTCTTGTTAGGCCTGCAAAATATAAACGACTTATTGGTACATCGGTGTATGTACAAGAATATCCGCAAGGATATTTATATGATAAATACATTACGCCAACAGCAGAGGGAGACTTTATTGTTAGTTCTGCTGTCATGAATTGGACCAACCAGTCGGTATTGTGTAAGCGTAAATGGTTACTTGATACTATTTTGAATTATGTTGATCGGCATCCATGTAAACGTACTGTAAATGGTAAGCAGGATATTGAAAAATCATTGAATTGTAAGTGGTGGCGTGATAAAGACTTCAAAATTGGCGTTGGAGAAGGAGTATTTTCTCATAAGCGTCTGACTGCATAAATTACATCAATTGTACTGGCCAGTAATGCAGCAATAAAGTGATGATAAGGAGACACCATTATGTCTAAGCCGCAAGTGAACGTTGTATGCATGAAGTGGGGTACGTTGTATGGCCCTGAGTATGTTAATAAGCTACAATCCATGGTAGCAAGGCATTTAAGTTATCCCCATCGTTTTGTGTGCCTGACCGATGATACGAATGGCATTAATGACAATGTAGAATGTTTTGATCTACCGCAAATTAAGGTTCCAGCCAAATATGATGTATCTCCGTGGCGTAAGCTTGGTATGTTTTCTAAAAATTTGGCAGACCTAGAAGGAAAAGTACTTTTCTTAGATTTGGATGTAGTGATCGTAGATAGTATTGATGCGTTTTTTGATGTGGCCAATAAATTTACTATCATTGAAAATTGGACCCAAATGGGACGGGGGATTGGTAATTCATCTGTTTATTGTTTTGAGGTGGGTGCACATAGTGATGTGTTGGAATATTACAATGATCATATGGATGAGGTCCTGACTAAATACGCTAACGAGCAGATTTATTTATCTAAAAAAATAGGTGATATTGCGTTCTGGCCGGATCATTTTTGTCAAAGCTATAAGCGTCATTGTATTCCTAAATCCATCAATAAGTTTTTGATAACACCTACTTATAAACCGGGTACAAAAATAGTTGTGTTTCATGGAAGACCTAACCCATCTGAGGCTGTCAAAGGCGGTTTTTATGGCAAGTGGTATAAATATGCCAAGGCTGCTCCGTGGGTTGGTGAGCACTGGCAATAGCAAAGATTACTGATCATTAGCAGTAATGAGTGCTCCAGATAAGGTAAATACTCTGTAATATACTTGCTCATTCCGATAGCGGTCGAGCTTACTGCGTGAAGACATGTCCTTAAGAGCTACTTTTTCAAATACTTCACTGCTGTTGAGTGTCTCAATGAAATTGGTGATGCTTTCATCATCAACAGCACCTCCTTTGATGATGACGTTATTAGGGGCTTCAAAAGCGATACTTTCAAACCATACACCATCAGTAATGGATAGGTTTAGGTAGTGATACATAGCCAGCACATCACCTTGATTGGGAGTAATATAGTCAAGCTGGTGTTCAAAAGCTGTGAGCTGTTCATATGATTGCTGACGTTCAGTCAAAAGTTGTTTTTTCTGACGATATTCAGATTCAACATGCTCTAATAATGATAACTGCTGCTGTAATTCTAGGTTATGTTGTGTTGTTTGATTGCTATATGTTACCATCATCATACTAAGCATGATGCAGCCTACAATCATCAGGCAAAAAGCAGTTCCGTGCTCGAGTACTTGATCACGAGCAAGTCCAAACCATGTTGTGGCGTTATAACGGATATCTTCTAATCCTAATTCCAATGTGTCAGGCTGAATGAACATACAATGTGAAACAGTGACATCGGTTAATAGTTCTTGGACCGCACTGGCAATATCATCCGCATAAGCAGTTTGACTAACTAGTTGATAATGGTCACTGACATTATTGTGATGTGTTTGATGGAAGTGCAGAAGTCCTTCAATTTGAGGCACAAAATGCTGAACCAATTTATGAATACGTAGTGTTAGATGTTCACTTTGCTCGAGTGATTCAAATAATGGTTCACATAAAAAAGATGGAATATCGAGCGGATATAAATAAGGCTGCATATAATCGATGATCATTACATATTGATCATGGGGATTAATATTAATAAATGCCATGACATGGGCATTTTGTTCTGGGTTATTGACAACATAGTCATCGTAAAAATGGAAATGACGGAGGTCGATTACTGTTTCTTTGTTATGAGTGATTGTACCGTCATCACTATTAAGGTGCTCTTCATATGGCGTAATTTTAGATTGCGGTGCAGCCACGTATAATATGGACTGGGTTTGATCATCGTGATTATATCCAAAAACTTCCCAAAAGATGACAACCTGATTTGCGTTATCAATTGATTTTTCAAACAAGTAGCGTGATGTAATAGCTTGCATGGTAGCTTGTGCATCCATGATTGGAAGGTGTATGTGCCTGACAACTGCGTCTGTCACAGCCATGCGGTAATAAACATGATCATTATCGGCAAGCTGCTCTTGTTCCTGAGATTGACTTAAAAAACTTGCATGAATACATTCTGATGGTTTTTGAGAACGTACGAGATGCGAGTCTTTTTCTAATATTTTACACACATAGGTCGCGGTGCCCGTAATATCGATACCTGACAGAGGCTGCTCATAAAAATGATCACTTATACGGTTTTTTAATGTTTGTACTTTTGAGATAACATGATCTTTATATTCAGTAATATCGTCTGAGAACGGAATATGTGCCAGTTGTTTTCGTGACTGGTTTAAGAACTGTTGCAAGTGAACGTCGATGCCCATAGCTACATGCCTTTAAAGGGGTTATAAGAGTATGTGTTAATACCATGTTAACACACTGATTATTAACAGAAGCTTAATTAGAGTTAATTTTGTCGTGAAAAATATTTTAAATATGCCCATACTGCTCGTGAATGAAGATGCAGGCAATTTCATGGATGAGCGTAAACATCGATGACGATGCTTACATACCATTGTTACAAGTGAATGTGTAAACGGTATTACTTGGAATTAGAATGAAGAGCGATCAGTGATAAGATATAATCTAAATTTTCAAGTTCACCATATGGTTCTGCTTTTTTCTTTAAACGATTCGCAATGATTTCTGCCATATCTTTGGTGACGAATAGGCCTCTTCGTTCTTTGCTAATACGTGAGCCTAATTCACGTAATACTTCAATAAGCAATTGCGTTGGTGTGTAAAGATTTTCAGGAAGCTTAGCACGTGTGTAAAGTGCTTTAAGTCCGTTATTGCTGTTATCCATAACAAGTGTCTTAACATTCATCACTGTTACTTGGGTCATACGTGCTAAGGTGACCTCAAAGAAGTTAAGATTACCCATGCAAAGAGCTGAAATAGGAATCATTTCTTGGTCAACATTTAGGCGAGTCATTAAATCTCTAAATTCATGGTATTGGGCTTCTTCTGCTTCTAGACCAATAACCTTCATTGTTGCAAGCTCACTTCCTTGTTCTTTTGTGTGCTTGATTTGAGATACGGCCTCACCATGCTTTGTTTCAAGTTTTTCGTAGAGTGCATCAGAAACAGCCGTTGCTAAACGCTCGACAATGGATACTGGAAGTTCTTCTCGTGAAATAAGCGATTCCATGATATTGTCGCTTTCTGAGAAATCCTCAGCAATAGTTTGATATCCAGTTTCTGAGACCTGTGCTGCTTCGTTATTGAGTAGGGTGTCGACTACCACTTCGTTGTGCGATTCAATAAGGGCGTCTGATACTTGCTCAGTAACATCTTTACGTCCAGCAATGGTTTGAAGTTTAGCCGTACTATTTTTGGCACTCTGTACAATTTCAATAAGGTCAATGTCGGTTAAAATTTCAGAAAATTCAAGAATAGGTAATGATACCTCTTCTACGTCATTTGCAAGTTCCATCACAGCTTCTTTAGGAACATTGGTAAGATTTTTGACTTGTAAGGCAACATGACGACGAACTTCCACCATGGTGTCTTGCACCAGTGTACAAAATATTTTTTCTGCAACCGCCATTTCTTCTTCTTTGAAACCTCCGGCTTCATAGTAACGTGCGATCTTCTTCGTAATGTCCATTTTCTTTTCGCTTGGACTTTGAATCAAACGTTCTATGTCGTCAGATGTCAGGTGTATACCACCTTTTGGTTGCTGATCTTGACTTAGCTGATCCATGAGGTTAATCCCTTTTTATACCTTAACAATATTATTGTAATCAATATTCATTAAAAAAACGTTAAAAACTGTTATTTACTTATTTTATACCATTTTACCCATCTGGAATATTGGCATATACATAGCAACAATAATAAATCCAACCGTTAGACCCATGCTGATAATCATAATAGGTTCCAGTGATTCGGTCAGTCGATCCACGGCAATATCAAATTCTTCTTCATAATATAATGCAGTAGAGTCAAACATTTCATCCATTTTTCCTGTTTCTTCACCAACTGCTAGCATTTGGTAAAAAGTTGCTGGAATAATGTCGCACGACGCATACAGAGATGACAACGTATTACCGGTGGCAATTCCCGTTTTGATTTGTTCAAATGCTTCACGATAAACGGTGTTGGGGATACTTTGCTCCGTAATTTGCAGAGCCTGTGTAATAGGAACACCGGCCATCGCTAGATTACCTTGGATCATGGCAATACGAGCCAATGTTGATTTTTGTACTACTTCACCAATCACTGGCATTTTTAATACAAATAGATCAAATTTTTTGCGAAAATCTGGGTTGTTATTTTTTAAGTATTTTATAAGGAATATCAGGCCAACAAGTACGCCTGCTAAAACGCCTCCGCCCATTGGATCACGTACAAATTCACTGATATTAACAACCATTTGGGTAGGTCCGGGTAAGGATCCGCCTTTTTTACCAAACATATCTTGGAATACAGGTACCACCCAAATCATCATAATACTGATGACGGCAATGGCCACTGAAAGAAGAATGGTTGGATACATGAAGGCACCCTTAAGTTTACTTCTAATTTTTTGAGATTTTTCAAGGTGAATAACCAGCTTATGCAAGAAGTTTGTCAGTTTACCACTGCTCTCACCCGCTTTGATTAGGTTAACATAAATAGTGTCAAAAATAGAAGGGAAGGCTGCAAATGCACTTGATAATGGTGCGCCACCCTCAACACCTTCACGAATTGTACGCACTACCCATTGAAAATTTGGCTCTTCTTGTTGCTCTTCTAACATCCGTAAGGTTTTGTTGATTGGTAACCCGGCCTCGACCATGGTTGCAAATTTCTTGGTAAAGATCATCAATGATAATAATTTTACCTTTTTGACTTTTATTTTAGGATCAATTTGTATGGTTGCTTCTTGAGGTTTAGATCCGGTGGAACCAGAGGCTTGTCCTGTTAATGAGCTACCTTCTTTCTCTTCACCACTAATTAGTACAAGGTTGGTTACCACCACCTTACGAGCTTGGAGTTTATTTTTAGCATCCTCAGTGTTGAAGGCTTCAATTTCACCGCTACTTGCCGTGTTCCCTTCAATTCCTTTCCATTGAAATATTGCCATAATATTAATCCTCAATCATTAAGACACGCTGGAATTCACCAAGGCTAATTGTACCGTCTAGTAACAATTCTAAGCCACGTTGTTGCATTGTTTTAAAGCCATCATTAGTGATAGCAATATTGGTTAATTCAATATCGGATACGTTTTTTAAGATTGCTTCTTTTACGCTTTTGGTGATCACGAGAACCTCGTGAATGGCGCGACGTCCTTTAGAACCAGAATGCATGCATGTTTCGCATCCCGCGCCTTTATATACTTTGATTGTTTGAAGCTGTTCTTCGGTAAATCCAAGTGCTTTTAAAATATTTTGATCAGGTTGTGGATCTACTTGCTTACAGTCAGAACAAATTATCCGTGCTAAGCGCTGGGCAATTACCAAAATAAGAGAAGATGTCACCAAGTAGTTGGGAATTCCCATGTTAAGTAATCGTGTTACTGTGCTTGGTGCACTGTTTGTATGCAATGTACTGAGTACCAAGTGACCAGTAAGGGCTGCTTTGACCGAGATATCACCGGTTTCTTTGTCACGAATCTCACCAACCATAATCACTTCCGGGTCTTGACGTAAGAAGGAACGCAGAGCAGCGGCAAATGTCAGTCCAATATTTTCTTTTACATGAACTTGTCCAATTCCTTCGACACCAAATTCAACGGGATCCTCAGCCGTTAGAATATTGACTTCAGGGTCATTAAGAGCGTTCAATACAGCATAAAGTGTTGTTGATTTACCACTACCAGTTGGACCTGTTACCAAAATCATACCTTGCGGAGAGTTGATAGCTTTTTGAATAGCAGGCATCATCTCTTCGGGAAAGCCAAGCTTATCTAAAGGCATGTTTAGAGAGCTTTTATCCATGATACGCATTACAATGCGTTCACCATCGCCTGTAGGTAAAATTGAAACACGTAAGTCGACAAAGTCATCGGGCATCGGAAAAGATATAGCTCCGTCCTGAGGAAGACGGCGTTCAGAAATATCCAACGAAGATAAAATTTTAATACGTGTTATAATTGCAGAATAATTATTAAACAAATAATCTCTATATTCTTCAATTTCGTTTAACACACCATCTCTTCTATATCGCAGGCGTGCACTTTCTTTGTACGGTTCAATATGAATATCACTTACTCCTAATGTGATAGCATTTTCAATAACATTATCAACAAATGTGATAACGTTTGAGCCGCTATCTTCAGAGTCATCTGAAGTACTTGCATTTGACAAATTAGATGCCGGCATACCTTGGCTTAACGCTTTTTTAAAGGCATCTTTGGGCGATAATACTGCACCGTTACCAGCTGGAGTTCCTGTGCCGTTTGGTGACATGGGATTTTCTGGACTAGCTGTTCCTGCACCGTTAGAAGCGACCCCACCAGCATCCTTAGGTGGTGCTGGTGTTGGGGATGCGCTACCTTGTGTAGCAAATGGATTGGATGGTTCAGTTGTCATTGTTTTTACTTTGTGAAGTCCTTACTGCTTCTGTTGTCTACAATATTTTTGGTGCAATGAAGACCATCAGTTCACTACGTTGATCACTATCTGAGTTACGTTTGAATAATCTTCCTGCTACAGGAATGTCTCCTAGCAGTGGCACTCTGGCTTCTTGTTGACTTACATTGCTGGTATAGATGCCACCAATCACAACAATAGATCCATCTTGAGTTACTAAATTTGTGTTAATTTCACTTTTAGTAATTGGAGGATTTGTAATAGAGGTGTCTACGGAATCCTTTGTTACATTGATGGACATAATTAAATTACCATCGCCAACAATTGTTGGAGTAACTGCTAACTTCAGACCAGCAGATTTAAATTCGATATTAGTACCTGTGTTTTCTGAACTGCTTTGGAACGGAACATCAGTACCTTGGAAGATTTCTGCTTCTTGGTTATCAAGAGTAAAGATTCTTGGATTAGATACAATCCGAGTTAATCCTTCATCTTCCATGGCAGTAAGTTCAAGCTTTAATGCTTCTGTGCCGCGTCCAATTAAGAAGCCAATACCCGAAGTTGCACCTGCAGCCTGTAGATCAAAGATACTACCACTATTATCTGCAGAGGTAAGCGATGCACCATCATCTAGTCCTGATCCTATGATACCAGTTGTACGGAAGTTATATTGCGTACCTTTGAAGGTGTTGATTTTATCGTCCACGTTAGCACCCATTCTAACACCAAGTGCCTCGCTAAAGTTGTCGCTTACTTCAACAATAAACGCTTCAATAAATACTTGAGGTGTGCGTGTATCAATTTTATCAATTACTTTAGCAATAATATCCAAGTCATCTCGACGTGCTTTAATAATCAGTTGGTTCATACGTGGATCGAGTGTAATTTGTGCCTGTGTGTTTCTTAGGCCACTTGATCCCCCACTTTCTGTGCCACCAATATTTAAAACATCTTCTAGAATTTCTTTCACGCCGTCAGGTTTTGAGTAAAAGAGTTTAAAGACTTCTGTATATAAAGGCTCATTTGCTTGTTCTAACAAAATGGTTCTTTGAAGGTCTTCTTGGCGTTGTCTTTCAAAGTTCTCTAACGCAACAATGTTAGATTGGCTATGAATACGGATAATGTTTGATTCTTTATCGACGTGTTTAGCTAAGCTCTTAAGGCTAAGTACAGAATCCAAAGCACTTGTCCAAGGAACATTGACCAATTTAGCACTGACTAGGCCACTAACCTCATCGGATACCAAGAAATTAACATTTGTAATTCTGGCCATCATTTGCATGAATGTTTCTATATCAACATTTTCAACATTCATATCGATGGAAAAAATTTCATGATATTGATTTTTCGAGATTGAAGAATAATCAATGGCTTCTTCCATATCGATGATGCTGTGATGACCTCTTCGAATTTCTTTGTCTGTAATTTCTTTTGGCTGAGGGCCGTAATGTACAATAGCTTTTGCACGTTCTTTTCCCTCATCAACAACTTTTTGATGGTCGATCAGTAATCCCAATTCCTTGTTAGGAATGTCAGGGATAATATTACCTTCTTTATCCCTTTTTGGATTCACGGGCCCTTCTGGTGTTGTAGTACAAGCGGCTAATAGCAAACTACATGCAACTAACAACGCAAACGCATAATGGCTTGTATGGTGTAAAATCTTATTCATTGGGAATCTCAAAATTATTGCTGACATTAAGGGTTACGATAGATGAACCGGTGTCTACAGTAATACCATCAGTATGGATGGATTCTATAACACCGCCTTCATTGCCGATGTGGTCGCCCACTTGGACAAAGAATTCATGGTTGTTTAATGACTTAACCACAGCTACGGCATTATCGGGTGAAACAATAAGACCTATCACTGCGTATGTTCTTACTGGATCTCGTTCAATGGGTGGCTTGTTGGCATGTTTATTTTTGTCAGTCTCTGCTTCACCGGAAGCTGATGGAGTGTTCCAGGTGTTATAAGGAGAAAATGGATCTCTACTATCAGAGGCAGCTGCTTGTGCTTGTATCGCAAGTACAAATAAGCATGTCAGTGTTAATGTTAGATAATAGGCTTTCATGATATACTCCGTGAATTATCCTTGTGTTCCATTTGATGGGTCGGTGTTGGTATTTTGGTTGTCATTATTATTGATAATTTCAGTGAAAGTGCTCTTATCAATTGCGTAAGTAGACAAATTAACTTTGCTATAAATGACACCAGATTCTTTTTCTGAGTTTTTGACGTTAATTTTTTCTTCATTAATGTTTAAAAGGATTTCTTTAATGGCCAAATCCTGTTTAAATTGCATGTATTCGCTGTAACGACCTTTTAGTTCGACCTCTACCTTAATTTCTTTAACATTGAGTTTGTCTTGAGGTGCTGCTGCAACAGCCTGTCCAGGAGCGCCTGGTTTGGCCTTTTTCGTGTTAACTGGTGGAGCGCTTATTTCTTTAATATTCAGTACGATAACATTATATTTATTGGCTAACTTACTAATAGATTGATACAAGCTACCTAAGTCTTCGCTATTACTAAAGTGAGCAAGTTTTTCAATATATTTGTCACGAGATTCACCCAATTGTGACTCAATTCTTCGTATCTGATTGTCAATGAGTTCTATTTCATTTTTCTTTTTAGTAAGTTCATCAATTTTTGTTTGATTTTCGTTAATGGCCATATTAGCTGGCACATAAACCCAGGTATAAAATCCTGCTCCTAGTCCAATAATTAACATAACAAATACTGCCACAATCGCATATTGCTTTGCTTTTGCTTGATTCATTGATGAGCCACTAGATGAACCTGATCCAGCAGAGTTCATTAGTTGTTTAAATAATTGACCTACATCCATATCGAGTGCTGACATGACTAGTTTCCTTGTAAATAGTTTTCGGCAGAAATTGCAGGACTCAAAATACTGCCTTCGAGTTGAAAATGTTTTACTGGTACGGTACGCTTAACAACCGTTCCTATTTTCTTTTTCTTTACTTCCATTGTTTTAATGGCAATTTTTCTAAAAGCTGAATGCGTATTAAGTTGTTCAATAAAATCAAGGATACGTTGGTCATCCAATGAATTTCCTTTAATTTTGATAATATTGGGTTTCATAAATTCTATATCTTCAAGCCAGACACCTTGTGGAATACTTTTGGCTATTGTATCAAATGCTTCAATTAGGTAAGGCTGATTAGAAGGAAGTTTGGCCTGAATGGTTTCAAGTGATGTTACTTTTCCAGACATAACTTGCAATTTGGTAAGAATGTCTTTCTTTTCTTTATGTGTTCCTTCTACGTATTCCAATGATTTTGCTTCTTGTACTTTCTTTTCTTTTTTGGTTTCTAAAGAAAAATATTGTTGGGCGAGTACCGCCAGTACAATGGTTGCCGCAAAGATCATGACAATGTTGCTCAACAGTGCAAATTTTCTTGCAGATATTGTTTGTTTACTTGTGGGTACTAAATTAATCTGATCAATTGGATAAGCATCTTTGATGTAATCAAATGCATCTAATTTTCGGGTTGCTAGTCCAAGGGACATAACCCATGCAGATAACTTTCCTTCTGCATTAACTTTTTTAGCAAATTTCTCAGGAACTGAAATAGAATCGCAAAAATTACAATCAGTAATAGTAAGCTGAGGTAACATACCAGACATTTGTGTGATGAATGTATCAATGTACGGATCTGAAGCTACATCATCTACGTGAAGTGGTAGAGTAGAGGATGCATGTATTTCAGTAACCGTGTGTTCGGGATGTTGCTGGTTATGATGATAAATAATTTGGTTTAAAAATTGTGCAATATGAGTCGTAAAATTGGCAAAATATTCCATATTACCCATATTTTGAACTAAGCCAGCCTTTTCTTCGGGGGTAACTTCAAATGGGTAAAGGAAAAACTTATCTTGATGGCTAACAAATAAATAATTGTCATCCGGACCAAATTCCAAGAAGGCATATGGAATATCTTTATCCATATCTCGGTTAGTATTTAATGCATGCCTAAATAGATTGCATCTAAGATCAGCAACAACTGGGTTGAGCCCTGCAGATGTAAGAATTTCGGTGTATAAATAAACGACATTTAATGGTACTGCTACAAAGAGAACTTTAATCACTCGCATTGTAGATGGTGCCTGCGGATCGTCAGATGGAGGTGTTGGTACTTCATCGTGACCAATAATTTCATAATGTACGTGGTACTGGCTTATATCACCCGGTATCTCAACGTAACTTTGCCAAATGCTACCCATTTCAGCGGCATTGTGAAAATCTTCTTCGTCCATTTCTGGAACGTCAATAACCTTCATAATACCAGTGGATACAGGCATTGCAAAAGCAGCGTCACGTCCTCGCATGCGGTTTGCAATAACAAGCTTACGCAGGCTTTCAATATACAGACCTTTATTATTATAGATATCTTCTAGGGTGAAGAAGGTTTCAGTACATACTGATGCTAGGTTTTTTAATGTCCATTTACCGTAGGACTTGTTCATTTGGCACACACGAATGTAGTGCGGAGATATATCAACTCCTAATACTTTTTCATTCGCGTAGGCAGACTGCCCAAAGAAAAGCGATGTGATTGATCCTTTTTTTGCCATCCTAGCTGCGTTTTTACAAGGTTTTTAGCCTTGTAACTCCTTTAATAATTAGCATAACTATACCTTTGTGCTTATTCTCAAGTTAGCAGCTAATTATTAAAGAAGTATTAACGCGATTACAAAATCTCTAAAATTCGTCATCTCACTTGGCGGTGTTTATTCGAACCTTTCTTCCCAAGATTCAACTTGAACAACCGGTCCTTCGCTATTAACAGGTGTACCTACAATAAGGTTACCAACTTTATCAAAGCCAGTTGGTAGTGGAGTACCAGAGCCAATATCGGTACTTACCCCCATGTATATTTTTCCGTTATACACAACCGCTTCAGTAGGAATACCATGACCAAGATTTACAGTACGCTCTGCATTGCCACATTCAAACTGATGCTCAGATATTTTAGCGGTTCCAAGTGCGCATGAGCCTTCAAGTGAGTTTGGCGTATAGCGTGGTACGATGATCTCACCATTCCATGCGGTGATTTTGCCGGTAACTTTTTCATTTGCATCCAGGTCAAGTCTCCATCCAGCATAACCAGTGTCACCAACACAGCTAATAACTTTACCTCCAACGGCTGAGATTGCGGAGCTAATGTCATTAAGATCTGCTGGTTCTAACGTGTCGCTTGTATCGTCATAATTAGGAAAATCATAATCTTTAAAGGCATAAATACGGTTATTCATGGTAGTGCTTTCATGGTCAATGTTGGTTAAATCTCCGGTACCATAATAAGCGCGCAGTAAACCTGTTTTACTAGATGCAATGGCTGGTCTGAAATAAGACAGACGGCCGTTATCTCGCGTTGTTTGTCCATCAAAGACTTTCTTATAGTCATAAAGAGCACTTTTTCCTGACTCGGTGTGGCTACTTAAATTAACTTTCCATACAACACCATCAAGGTCAGTAAGGTAAACATAAGCACCATGATGATTAAAGTCATTAGAGGAGTCTGAAGTAATAACGGTGGGTTCAGATGGAAATGCATTTACAATTGTGTTTGTACTGTTTCCTTCTCCAAGGCTAATAGAGCCTGTGAAGGTTCCATCTTGAAGTAGCTTACCATCATTATTAATATCAAGAAGGAATAATGTTGAACCGTAGCTTGCTGATGTAGTGCCATTAAAGCCACCATTAATAAGTGCTACCCACTTTTTAGTGCCATCGTTAAGCTGCATGTTAATAACTACTGGGGTCGCCCATGCTTCTCCTAGACTTCTAAAGTCTACTTCGCTTGGAATAGGAGTGCTGGTTAATGATGTCCTGTCAGTACCATATGTTGTACGAACTCCAGAAGCATCCCAATGAGAAACTTTAGGGCTGTTTGAATGAATATCATTAGCAATGGTAAATAAATGCGTAGGGCTTGTTGGATTAGTTACATCAAGTGCAAAGTAAGAGTGGCCGCCCTGACGAAGTCCGCCAATTAAAATGGTGCGCCATGATGTACCATCAAAGATATCTTTGACGGTGATTGATCCATCAACACCATAGATACCCACACTGGTTCCTGTAGAAGAGGCGATCATCTGTTGGAAGTTAGGGATCACACTTGGAGGAATAAACGCCCATAATTCTTTACCGGTTTGGGCATCAAACGCATGGAGCATACCGCCGTTAGATCCAGCATAAACAACTTCTTTACGGTCTCTACATTGTGGAGCACCACAAGAAGAGCCATCTTGGAAACCTTTATAGTTGAAGTTGTAGCGATACCAGGCTTCGGTACTTTCTGGTGCAGCACTGGAAATACTTGCTGCTGGCGGTCCCACAACAACAGACCGTGAGTTATAGATATCACTTAGTTTCCAGCGTTCACCTTTAAGTAAGGAAACGCCATCTTCATCTATTCCAGCAGGGTATTCGTTATACACGTCCCTACCGCGAACAAAATCAATTAGATTTTCTGAGGTAGTTTGTGCCATGCCGGTGGCAATGTGCTCTCCTAGCAGTGATTGCAGGTGTGTAACATTTGCTTTAGTAAAGTTGTTGAGTGAAATAGGCAGACTTCCATGTACAGTCCAAATATTTCTATCTGTATACGGAACTTTATTTAATTCTGCACCAGCATCCCAGCCCAATGTTCCAATTCCACCGTTACTATCTAGGTTATATTTGTATAGATGGCCTTTCCATTGGTGATCTGGGTTATAATTAAACACAGATTGCATAATGTAGTCACTGCCACTTGGTCCAGGTACAATGGTTGGAGCGCTAAATGATAAGGTTGCTTCAATAGCCTTATTAACAAAGTCAGTAACTGATTTAATAATACTGGCTTCATTATTGGCATATACCGGAGAATCTGGTGCGGTGCCTCCCATTTTAGAAAGTGCTTCGTAATTTGCAACTGCATCAACAGGGTTATCCAAGTGCATACCAATTGCAAATACTTTTACACTCATGTTTTTATAAAGATCTTGAGCTACTGATTCTACTAATTCTGGGTCGTGCCATTTACCATCACTAAGAACAATAATTACGGTTTGTTGACACGGTTTGGTTGAATCAATTGGAGTAGAAGAGCCTTTTAAGTAATCTCTTGCGTACTCTAGCGCCGTTCCTAAATAGGTATTTAGGTGATAATCGGTAGGTAAATCTAACCATTCATTAATTTGAGATGCACCTTGAGGTGATACATTAATGTGATGTTGAACTTTGTCGTCCCATACTGTCATACCAAAATTGGCTTTACCGATAATTTCACTATTGGCGAGAATGCTTTTGATGGCCGATTTTGCTTGATCCATGCGTGTTTGGTCAATATTAACTGGGAATACTTTGTCTTCATCTTTGGTTGATGTTGTGGTTATATTTTGAATACGCTTATTACCTTCATCGGCAATCCAGATATTACCTGATGCATCTTGGGCGATACCCCAAGGTTGTTTTAAGTCTCCAATGTTACTTGAAGGTAGTACCCCGTAGGATTTAACGAAAGTGTAAGAGCTGTCATACTCATATACTTTACTGTATTCTTTGCTAACAACAAAGATGTGGCCGTTTGATGCAACAAGTACAGTGATTCCTTTATAATAAATTGGGAAAGGAAAGAATGGTACGCGTGTAAATAATTGTGTGATTTGATTGCCATCTAAGTCGTATATACCAATATTGTGGTTTTTCAATGGCGCGGGTGCATGTTTATGAACTAAATGAATTTTATCATTTGCTACAAAGACGTCTGAAGGATTGGACTCCGGTCTCCATGTTTTGATATGATTAAGTTCTTTGTCGTAGTGAATAACATCAACACCGCTAACAATATAGACATTATCGGATGAATCTACCGCAACAGATCTAACATCAACTTCGATGCTAATATCTAAGTCTCCATCGGTATTAAAACGTTGTAATACGCCTCTATTTTCATCTGCTACATATAGATAGTCACGGCTGTCCATTACCATGCTATAAACACTTTCTAATCGGTCATCTTCAGGGTAGTCAACTTGGTCTTCACCACCAAAAAATTTGATAAACTTCATGCTACTATCAAATTTATGAATGGTACCGTCGAGTTCTCCAACATAGATATTTCCTGTACTATCAAAGGCGATATCTCGTGGTCCAGAATCAAACGTAATATTACCTGCCACTTTACGGTCCATGGAGTTTGATGAATCTAATAGTAATAAAATGTTGGCTTTAACACCTGCACCGGTTCCGCTTCCGATAGGAGCAGATTTAACTACGCTTTGGGCATAACTAACCGAGCAAAACATGGTCGTAAACAAAACACATATGGCAAGTTTTAGCTTCATGGTTCCTCTCCTGGTTATTTATATTATTACTATTAAAATTATAAGTTGGTTTATTTGTTTTTGTGCTCAACGATAAAGCGCTCAAAATAGCCTTTTTTCAAGGTTGCTGATGAGTAAAAAAAGTGATTAGCACCAACATCCCAGCTTGTATTAAAATAATCTTTTAAGTGATAGTCGGGATTTGGTTTGTTGGGGACTGTACCTAATTTTTCTTCTATAACAGTTAGTATTTCACCAACCGCTTTCTTGTTTGTAAAGACAACCTGTTCGAGTTTATTTTCTTTAAAAGTTAATTTCATGAAAATGTTTCTAGAAAATTCAGGGCAAAAATGGTAGGCCCTCTTTTCAAATGTACCTTCTTTTTGATGGAGAATATGCTCCACGTCATCCTCAAGCGAAATGCCAAAGGCTGGAAATGCTGCTTGAGGGTTTTTTCCAAGTGGAAGGTTTTCCAGTTGGCATGCTAGTGCAGGAGCTGCAACCAAAGCAAGCCATGTTGTTATAAGTGATAAGTAGCGTAACATTATATAACTCCCCCCAATGAATTATAATATTAGTTAAATTGCAGAGATACTACTGCCTCAATTGATCGTACAGAATTACGTGGACCGCTGGCCGATGATTCTACTTCAAAATATTCTTTTTGTCTCAAATTTGCAGTAGAATTATACTCACCGCCAACATTACCAATTTCGTTACCTATACCACCATCGGCAATAGCCTCTGAACCAAGTGCAGTGATTGTGCAGTTATAGCTGTAGTCGTCAAGACCAGAAGCGGTGAGTGTTTCGCCGGATACAAGAAGGCTAGATAAGTCAGCAGGGTCAATACTGGTGGCAGGTGAGAGTGGATCAACTTCTAATGTTGCTTTAAATTCATCAATACATGATTCTGTATAGTGAAAAACGGATGAATCGATTCCTTTGTATGAGGCTGCCTCGTTCTCGCTGTTTGAGATGCGAATAAGACCAACACCAAGTAGGTTCATCACAATGAGCATGAGTAATGCTGTAAGCAATACATTTCCTTCTTGTCCACTTTTTCTCATGATCTTTACTGAAGTAAAATACTTCAGTCCCCCTTTGATATAATTACTATAAGTTGATTATATCACAGAATTATATCAAATCAAAATATTTTTCTCAACCATAGGTATCTTTATTGGTGGTGCTCATACCATGATTCTACGCTAACTAGCGGATTTTCAATTGAACGTGGGGTTCCAACGATAAGGTTACCCTGTTTTACATAATTACTTGGGAGTGTAATTGAGGAATCATCCGTGCTTATACCCATATATATTTTGCCTTTATAGACAACAACTTCGGTTGGAATACCCTTTCCTAATGAGGTTGTTTTGTGAATTTGGCCACATTCAAAATAATGTTCGGTAATACTTGCTGTACCTACATTACATATATCATTACTTGATGAGGGGGTATAGCGTGGAACAATAATATCACCATTCCATATTGTTAATTTTGAAGTTACTTTTTCATTTGCGCCCAAATTTAGGTACCACCCTTGTGTAAAGTCCGAAGTCACACAGCTTGATGATTGTTCGTCGCTATTATAATGCATAAAGGGAGTGATATCTTGTAAATTTGATGGTGAATAAGCGGTGTCTAGTGGGGTATATCCAGGAAAATCAGTATCTTTAAGAGCTATGACCCGATTTTGCAAAGAAGTACGTTTAGCATTAAGATTCATAAGGTCTCCGCTACCAAAAAATTGATATAATGTACCAGAATGGTCAAGAGCAGAGGCTGTTTGATGGAATGTATATCTGCCATTATCATGTGTTGACTGACTTGAAAATACACGGGTTTTTTCGTATAATGTACCTGAATTTGTGAAATTAATTTTCCACAAGATACCCTCTAAATCTGTCATATATACCAATGCACCATATTGGTTGAAATTTGCCGTTGAGTCAGCAGTAATAACGGACATCGTAGAGGCAGATGCATTGGTAATGCCATTATTAGCAATAGTGTCGCCAAGTATAATATTTTGTAAGATGGCACCATTATTTTCAAGGTCAATCGCATATATTCTTGCGCCAAATGATTGATTGATATTGGTGTGAAAACCACTGCCAATCAGTGCAACCCATTTATTTGTGTTTTCATCAATGGGTATGTTTACAATAACCGGTGTGGACCATGCTTGCCCCAATGATCGAAAATCCATGGATGCATCAAGAGTTATATCGTCTTGGTTTAGATGGTATACTTGACGTTCGCCTTGATCATTCCAGTAGGCGATATGATTTATTTCTCTGGAGAAGGTAAATAAATGTTGTGGTGCAAGTGGATTGGTTACATCTAGTGCATAGTATGAGTGTCCTCCTTGCCTCAGGCCGCCCATTAATATGGTTCGCCATTGTCCATCATAAAAAATATCTTTTACTGTTATAGGGCCATCAACACCAAAAATACTATTACTTGAAGCATTAATACTGCTGATGACTCCTGGAAAATTAGGAATAACACTTGGGGGGATGAATCCCCATAATTCTTGGCCTGTATCAAAGTCAAATGCATGTAACATACCACCGTTGGAACCAACATATACTACGGATCTTCGTTCTAGGCACGTCGGGGTGCCACATATTCCGCTTTGCTGAAAATGATGGTAGTTGTGACTAAATCGGTAAAATTCTTCGGAGTGGATATCTGCGCTTGAGTTAGCACCTGCTTTTGGTGGGCCTACTACTACTGCGCGGGAATGATAAATATCAGCTAATTTCCAGCGTTCAGAAGGCATCAATGTGGTACCTTGGCTGTCAATACCGGTAGGATATTCGTTATAGATATCTTTTCCGCGAATAAAACGAATAATATTATTTGCAGTATCATCCGATAATGTGCCGGTATGACGTTCACCGAGTAATCCTTTAAGAAGAGAAGTATTAGCGGTAGTAAAATTATTGAGTGTTGCATCTGCCATAAGTCCATTATGTGCAGTCCAGAGTTTGCGGTTATCTGCTGCAGTTGTATTGAGTAATTCACCTGCGTCCCATTGAAGATCCCCGAGCAACCCTTGTTCGTCAAGGGCGTATTTTTTCAAATGACCCTTCCATTGATGATTATCTTGATAGTGAAAAACAGATTGAATGAGATGGTCTGAGCCTTGTGTTGAAGGTACGATGGTAGGAGCGCTAAATGACAATGATGCATTGATTGCTTGCTGAACAAAGCTGTTTACGGCAGATACAATATTTGCTTCATTGGTAGCTAAAATGGGTGATACATCTTGGGTTCCGCCTGCTAACGATAATTGATTATAAAAATTAGTAGCAATGGGGTCGTCAATAAATGTCCCTAGTACGTATGTTTTAATATTGTGGGTGTTTAATAGATCAGTAGCAGTTGCTTCGGCTTCAGCTGCAACAACTTCGCGAGCTACATGTTGTCGTACCCACCGTCCGTCTGTAATGACAATAATAATAGTTTGCTGACAGGCTGCATCTGGAACTAAAGGTGAGTTTGGGTCATCATTAAGGTAATCACTTGCTAGGTCCATTGCTGCTGCCACGTCTGTTGCAAAATGTAAATCGATATCATTATTGAGAAAATCAATAATTTGATTGGCACCTGTTTCTCCTACTGGAACAGTTAGCCTTGCTGTGGCATCCCAGGTTATAAGGCCAAAATTAGCGCTAGAGGTTAATTCACTATTGGATACAACTGCACGTAAAGCATTTGCGGCTCTATCAATACGACGAAGCGTAATGGGTATTACGGCGTTATCGCTTAAGTTGATGACTCTGTCGTTGCCTGCGTCTGCTACCCATATATTACCGTTATTGTCTTTTGAAAGGGCGTAGGGGTTGGTTAGGCCTACATTATATCGTGTCACATAACTGCCATTATTGCGATATTGGTATATTCTATCGGTATCGATACTTCCTACAAAAATATCACCATTATCGGCAATCTCGATACCAATGGCTTTGTATGCTGTTCCATTGCGTTTGACGGTTGGAATGCTGTTTAGCAATAATCCTTGAGAATTGTATTTGCCGACGAAGCGATGTTGGTCATGTCGGTGAGTAAGGTAGATGTGGTCATTACTATCAATTGCAATATAGGTAGCTTGGGGAATATGATTGGGCCAAGAGTGAATAAAATTTAGGTTACTATCATAGACATCAACGCTTCTGTTATTGTTGATAACGTAGACGTTATTATTACTGTCAATATCAACGGCACGTATATTAACAATATTGACGTATGTATCTAAATTTCCATCAGCAGTGAACCGTTGTAATCTTCCTCTATCTTTATCGGCAACATAAAGCCTGTCGTTACTGTCAAAAGCAATATCAACAGCACGTGTCAGGCGGTCGCTTTCGTTAAAGTCTGTTTGATTTTCTCCACCAATATAATGGGTAAAAGTTCCGGATGCGTCATAGACATGGATAACACCATCATTTTGAGCAATATAGGCGTGATCCTGGCTGTTAAACTCAACATTACGAGGATTGTCTGTGATTTGACCGGTAGTACGGTTCATGGAATAAGATGTATCCAGTAGCAACAATATGTTGGCTTTTGCAGTTGTGCCGTCAGAACCAATGGGTGCTGGCTTTGCAAACAATGCTATGGGTGCAAATATCAACAAGCCAAGAATGATAAAACATATTAATTTCTGGAACATGACGTGGTACTTTCATTCAATCGTGTGTAATTATTGTTTATTTTCCTGTTAATTTGGTTGAATAATGAGTGTTTCTTTGGCAGTGCCTTTAATACGATCAGACACATACATGATGTCTAGTTGGTTGTTATGTTGCCAACGTGTTCTGTAATAATAACTAGCCGAGTGATCTTTATTTGGCCTTTTTGTTGTTTGGCCAAAATGTTTTTCAGCAATGCTTAGGATTATATCACTATGATGCTTGTAGTGAATTGTCATGCCAATGAGGCTATGATCTTCGAATGTAAGGGAAATAGTGCTTCCAAAAGGAAACACATCACAATAACGATTGGCATGAAATTGGAGTTGTCCAGAGCCCTCCTGCAGAAGCGCTTCAACTTCTTCTTCGTCGCTATCAAGGCTAAAATAACTTACCACATATGCGGGTGGTTGTTGAAATGGTATGGTTACAAAATCACATGCATATGCTGAAGTATAGAGGCATAGAAAGCTTAAAAATGTCACAAATTTAACTAACACGGTGTGAAAACACCTTTCCCCCCATATGTGAATTATAGCACATATTGAGAGGAGTTTAAATAAAAATACACAATCTATGGTTTATATTTGTGAGGTGGTGTGTAAGTGCTACGGATAAAGCTCTTGCCAGCTTTCCACGGTGACGAGCACATTTACGGCAGCTGAAGGATCGCCAACAATAAGATTATCAATCTTCTCAAAGCCTGCAGGTGTGGTGGCTAATGGATCTGCAGAACTAATGCCTGCGTATAATTTTCCTTTATAAATTACAACCTCTGATAATACGCCAGGTCCAAGATTTGTTTGTCTTTCAACCGTACCACACGTAAAGTGATGTTCACTGATGCTTGCGTTACCAACCTCACACGCACTTGATCCTGTGGTGGGTGTATATCGTGGCACAAACACATAGCTATTATTTACTGTTAGTGAAGCGGTTACTTTGTCTGTACCAATGTCAAAATACCAACCTTGAGCAGTTGAGTCACCTGTACATGAGGTCCCGGTTTCTGTTGCGCTGGTGACGTCATTGAGGTCGCTATCGGTAAGTGTAGAGCTGGTTGTAATTAATGGAAAGTTTGCGTCTTTGATTGCATGTACACGGTTACTAATAGCGCTGTCCGAATTATTCAGCTCAAGCATGTCTCCAGTACCATAGAATAGGCGTAATACCCCCGATGAGCTAAGTGTTGCCGCTGTCTGGAAGTACGGTACTCTGCCGTTAGTTTTTGTTGTATTTGTATCATAGAGTTCGCCGTCGTTATATAACGTGCCCGAATCAGTGAAATTTATCTTATGTAATATACCGTCAAGGTCTGTAAAGTAAGCGATAACACCTGTATGTGTAAAGTTTGATGTGGAGTCTCCATTAATCACAGAGACAGTTTGAGGTACTGCATTATTGATGCTATTGCTCGATTTCGTTTCACCAAAGCTAATAGTCTCAATGATTTTACCACTTTCAATACTGCTTTCTAAGTCAACAACATAGAGGTTAGAACCATAGCTTCCGGAGCCTGAATTCATACCGCCGCCAATAAGTGCGACCCACCTTGTTCCGCCTAATTGGTCTGGAATAAGGCTAATAACAGGCTCTGACCAGGCCTCTCCAAGTCCAGAATAATCAAGGTTGGTAGGTACAGGAGTAGGGGCGCCGCTCAAAGTTGAGTAGGTGTAATGGACTCCACTAGCGTCCCAGTATGATATTTGGCCATGGGTTAAAGATTCATTGGCAAATGTAAATAAGTGCTGAGGTGCGTCTGGGTTGGTTACATCTAACGCAAAATAGGACTTACCACCTTGTCTAAGGCCACCAATTAATACGGTACGCCATTGGCCTGAATAGTAAATATCTTTGACAGTTAACAGGCCATCAACGCCATAAATTGATTCACTTTCGCCTGCGATAGATGATATTGCCTGATTAAAATTAGGAATAACACTTGGCGGAATGAATGCCCATTTTTCTTCGCCTGTTTCATAGTCAAAGGCATGTAACATACCCCCATTAGATCCAACATAGACAACGGTATCTCTTTGGGTGCATGCAACCCCGCAAGATGATCCTTCTTTAAATGACTGGTAGCCGTTTGCACTACGATAATATTGTTCGGTGTGGGTAGGCATATTTGAATCGATAACCGCATTAGGTGGTCCTACAACCACTGGTCTAGAATTATATATGTCAGCCAGTTTCCAGCGATCACCGGTGGCTAAGGTTGTTCCGGCTGAATCGATCCCTAAAGGATATTCGTTATAAACATCCTCTCCACGAATAAATTTTATTAGATTCTCAGAAGCAGTAGTATCCACAGTTGCTAGGCGTGAATGGAAATAGCTCACATTATCGGCAATAAAGTTATTATAATCTACCGCATAGCTTACGCCACTATGTACGGTCCAGATTTTACGTTCACTAGAAGTAATGTCATTGAGTTGTGCTCCTGCTTCCCATTGTTGTGCTCCAATACTTCCAGTATTTGTGAGGGCGTATTTTCGGAGTTGTCCTCGCCATTGATGGTTTGGAATATAGTCAAACACTGAATGTAAAATATAATCAGTGCCAGCTCCAGATGGGACAATGGTTGGTGAGCTAAACGCAATGGATTGGTTAATAGCATCTGCAATATACGTATTAATGGCACTAATAATTTCAGAATTATTATCTGCAATGAGTGGAGATAATGGATCAGTACCACCAGCCACAGAAAGGGTTGTATAGTAGGGCATAGCTTCGGCTAATTGTGTCTCATCTAGGAAGGCAGCCAGTACATAGGTGGGGATATTATCATTATCATAAAGATCTTCTGCAATAGCATCGACGCTTACTTGTGTTGCTTCCCTACAAGAAGTACTTGAGCAGCCACCCGATGCATTGGTCCACATGCCATCGGTGATTACAATATTGATCGTTTGCTGGCAGCTAATGGTACTGTCTATGGGAGTTGGTTTGCCCGAAATATTATTATCATAATAATTTCTGGCAAGTTCCATTGCTGAAGTGGGGTAGGTACCAAATTCAAGGTAGCTTGTTGGGTTTGCTAATACCAAATCCATAAATGCACTGATTTCTGTTGCGCCAGTTGGTGAAATTTCAACGCGTAACTCTTCATCACCGTCAGCTGCCCAGGTAATAAGACCAAAATTGACTTTGGTGTTTAATGCACTATCGGCGACCACTGCCTGAATTGCCTGTGCTGCTTTTTCAATACGCATTTGGGCAACTGGTGGAAGGAATTCGGTTGGATTGTCAATGTTAATAGCAAAGTCAGCAGGATTACCAGGATGTTCATCACTTACCCATATATCGCCATTCTGATCTTTAGATAATGTTTTGGGGGCATCCAACGCAAGACTAGAATTTTTGGTAAGAAAGTTGCCGGCGCTATCATAGATATAAATAGAGTCTTTATTTTCACCAGCAATATAAATATTGCCATTATCAGCAATCTCAATACCTGTTGCAAGAAACTTACCTGAAGAAGGGTCTTGAAATGTAAATGACAGTAACTCATTACCATTTGTGTCAAATTTCCTGATATATCGATCTCCACCAGATTTATCAGGTACGTATATATAGCCATCATCATCAACGGCTAGGTAATTAGTACTACTATGAAAACTTGTAGACCAGTCACGTAAGTGATTTAAGTCCGTATCATATACTGCGACATTGGTATCAAAAGATCCGTTACCATCTGCCTTCATAACATATAGTAGGTCATTTGGTTTATCGATATCAATTGATTTAAGGCCGTTTATATTATTAATATAAGACATAGATCCAGTGGTAGTGTCTTCGTAAAGGCGTGATGCAGGAATCTTTTGGACCCGTTTTTTGTTTGATTTTGTATCTGCAATATATAAGTTGCCTTCTGCATCAAATGTCATATCGATAACTTCGCCAATTTTTGCACTATTTGCAAAGTCCCACTGATTTGTACCGCCAACTTGTCCTACAAAATCACCCGATGGATCGTAAATGTAGATAGTGCCATCGTCCTGAGCAATGTATGAATATCCATCTGAGTCAAATTCTATATCACGAATTTCTTCTACTTCTTGTCCTGTGATTCTGTTCATTGAGCGTGATACATCAAGTAACAACATTACATTGGCTTTTGTGCCGCCAGATCCTGACCCAAGAGGTGCTGTTTTGGTAGCCATGACTTGTGTGCTTAATAAGCATAGACAAATACATAGATACGTTGATAGTTTTTGTAATACATGCATGATCTTACTAGTCCTTACTATGGGTCTCTATTTTGATGTACTTACGTTATTATCGTTTTACAAAGGGAGTAATCATTACAGATTCTTGTATATAGGCATGATGATTCCTGGTGAGATAGCGTATATCCACAGTGTCTTCTTGTGGCCATGTAGAAGAAAAACTGTTTCTAGATGGGTGGTCAGGATTGGGTTTGTTTTGAAGTTCCCCTAAATGTTCCTCTACCTGCTTAAGAAGTGGTAATTTCTCATCTGGCTTGCTTTTGCGTAAGAATACTACAGAAGATAGTTTATATTCGGTAAAGTTAAGATGAATGACTACCGATTCATCCATGTTTGAACAATATGGCTTGGCATCGATACGATGAACACCATTTCCTTGCTCATCCAGCTCTTTTAAAATTTCAGAAGAATGGTCGTAGCTATTATAATGTAGTAATACAGAGTTAGCTTTGTCGCCAATTGGTGTGTAGGTTAGTTTACACGCATAGCTGTTGCATGCAAATAAAACTAGGCCCAAAAAAATACTGGTTAGTCCCTTTTTAGTAATCATAAAGGCCCCCTTTTGCCTTTTTGAGTGTACGTATACTCATGGTTGATTATATAACATAAAATGTGCAGTGTAAAGTAAGTTATTCAACTTATAGTGTGTTTTTGTGAGTATAATTGTTACGACGTATTCGTTATTTCTATTTTCAATGCTTGTTAGTGTAGATGTAAAATAGATGCTTTGGTTTTGTTGTCCTGATGGTATTTCGTAAACTCATGCACGAAATACCATCAGGAGAATTTTTATTGTTGGCTAATGATAATACGTTCATTGTCAAGATGGGCGTATCCTTGGACCATAAAGCGTACCAATAGGTTGCTGTCGGTAGCAACAACGGTGTTATAATATTTTCGTATCCGATAGTCCGGATGTGGTTTTTGTTTTAATTTACCAAAATTTTGTTCCATTGTTGTTACAAGGGTATCTTGTTTTTCTGTATTAATTTGATGTGAAATCATAATGCCTTTTAGTGCATTATTTTCAAATAACCCAGAAATAGAAGAGTTCTTTGGTAGATTAGTACATGCATTGTTTGCTGAAAATGTAATTGTTCCAGATCCAGAAACAAGCTGTTTTTGTGCTTGTGGTGAAGTATGTTGTACGTCAAAATAATGTAATACATCATCGAGTGGACTACCAAAGGGCAGTTGGTTTAGATCACAAGCATATGATGATGAATGAAAGCTAATAAAAATGAAAATGCTAAGAATGCGTGTATAATAATGTCTCACCGTTTAGTATCACTTTCCCCCCACAGCGCTCTTAACGGAATAAAAGCTTTGCCCAGTATAATTAAGGATGGGTGAGTTGTAAAGAAAATAATCAACCAAAAGTATGCAAGTGAGGTTAACGGTGGCGTGAGGCTAAGTATTAACGCATTACAAAAGAGGCTTTTAGTTGTTTCTTAGCTGAACGGTGGTATCGAAACTTTGTCTAAGATAATTGTCTGTGAATGTAAAGTTTGTGTTCCCAAAATGGTGCCAGGTGTTTCTGCTATAGGTTCCTTGGCTGCGCTTTAATGGGTTTGGACTACGAAGTACTAACGTGATATCAACAACGTTAATAAGCTGTGGATTTGCAGGATCGTCAACACGTATCTGAAATGCATCAACATAGTCAGTTACTACGCCAGCCGTGCCAAGTGTATAGTCGGTTGCATCATCAGGGTTGGCAGTAGTGGTGGTATCTCTGCGAACCATTAATTGCCTGGTTGCTCCTGGCAAGGCAGTGCTGTCTGCAATGGAATAAAGTACACGATTGCGAGTGACTACGTCAGTGATAGGGTCTTTGGTGTCATAATAAATAGTGATTTCATCCCAATTACTTCCAGCTGTATCTGTATCAATAACAATGGGAGTGGAAATATCGCCTAGTATCGGATCAAAATTGGTATTATCAAGCAACGTATTGCCAGCCATCCGTATATCGCGAATGATAAAATTAATTGTTGGTAAGCCATTAATTTGTAAGAATGATTGGTTTTCCATGCGATCATGGTAGCGTGCAATAATAATATATGAGGCAAATGATCCCATCACTACAATTGATCCTACTGCTACAGCCAACAGTAATTCCAACATTGTAAAACCATGCTGTTTTTGCCTACTCATTATATATTCTCCTAAGGCTAACTTGTGCACGAGGTGGGGTTACCGGTGGATCATTATATGCAGTTAATGTAACAATCACCACGGTACCGGCGGCGGGATTGGTAGCGTCCAGCGGTTGAGAAGTAATAGTTCTGACATTATTTGCAGAGGTGACCATGTCACTTGATGTGGTACCAACGCCACTAGCGATGGTGACTTGGCCCTCGCCATCAAAATTATATTTCATGCGTTTACACCATTCGTACATACGTTGGTTGGGTGTAGGGTTGACTGGTGGCCCACTGCTCCAATCTCCTATTGCATTGGCGTCATCGCAACTAGTTAAGGACCCTCCAGTATAGGTACTAAGATTGGCTAGGTCGCTATCAATGATTTCATGAATTTGTTCGGCCTGTAGCTGTAGGATTTGACGCGCAGTTGCAAAGCGTGCTGAACGTTCAGAAACCATAACCATAAGGTGGGTGCCAACAAAACCAATAGCAAGAATTACCGTTGCCACCAACGCTTCCAGTAGCGTAAATCCTGATTGTGATTGGTTTGAGGTGACTTTCATTGATGGTGCCCTTACTGTATTAAAATATAACCTGATGCCTGTGAAACCGAGATGGTGCGTGTTTGTGCTTCAGCAGGAGACCCTGATGCTGGTGCAAGGGTCAGCGTGGGAGTGGTACCATTTGATGTGCCATCACGATAAAAGCATAGGTCGTCATCAAAGGTAAGTTCGTATCCGGTTGGTATATTGATATCAATACTTGCCCGTGTAACATCATTAACGTTCGTTGCATTGCATGTTGTTGGTGGTGGTGTGCCGCTTTCTTGGAACAATGATACGGTCACAGTATTGGGTGTTGTAGATGTAGCAACATTCACTCGGGTTGTAATAGCAGATGATGAAGCAACATGACGTGCATACTGAAATTGTTGTGATATTTGGTTCACGCTATTTTGGAGTGTGTTGCGCGAGCTAAACAAGCCGCTATCTTGAAAAGAGAACGTTGCCATGATGGCAATAATGGCAATGGTAATTAATAACTCAAGTAGAGTAAAGCCATTAGCGTGTTTATGGTTAGTGGTGTGCAACATCCTCAAGCCTAATTATATTGTTTGCTATTAAGTAATTAACTGAATCTTCCATGGTCATCATGCCAAGTGATTTTCCTGTTTGCATGGCGTGTTCTATTTGGAAGATTTTGTTCTCACGTATCAAGTTGGCAATGGCCACATTACATACCATTACCTCAAAAGCGGCAATTCGACCTGGTTGGTCAATACGTTTAATAAGTTGTTGTGTGACAACCAAGCGCAGGGATTGTGACAGTTGTGAACGGGCCTGGGCTTGTTGTTCGGGTGGGAATACGTCTAAAATACGATTCACCGAGCTAGGTGCGCCATTGGTGTGTAGTGTACCAAATACTAAGTGACCAGTTTCAGCGGCAGTAAGTGCTAACGATACGGTTTCCAGATCACGCATCTCACCAAGTAATATGACGTCCGGGTCTTCACGTAAGCTTGCTTTTAGTGCACTTCCAAATGACATCGCATCTTTTCCTACTTCACGCTGTGAAACAATAGAAGTTTTACTTCGGTGAATAAATTCGATTGGATCTTCAATAGTGATAATATTTTCGTGGCGTTGCTCATTTACTCTATTTACAATGGAAGCCAGGGTAGTAGATTTACCAGATCCTGTAGGACCGGTTACAAGTACAAGTCCATTTTTTTCATGTGTAATGTCCATGACTGCTTGTGGTAATCCAAGCGCTTCAATGGGAGGTGCTTCGGTTTCGATTTTACGTAGTACCATTGCTGGGCCATTGAGTGTATTATATAAATTTGCCCTGAAACGAAAAAACTCAGTAGGAATGGCGAAGTCGAGATCTTTTTGGACGGCATATTGTTCTTTTTGGTCATCGTCTAAAATTTCTTGAATAAAATTCTCGACGTCTTGGCGTGTGATAAAGTCATTGGGCTGTATTTCGATAGAACCGTGCAGGCGCAGTGCAATCGGCTCGTCTGAATGAATATGAATATCCGACAAGTCGAAATTTTGAGTGTAACTGACAATTTTTTCGAGCACGATCGTACCTCTTTTTTGTGATTTTGCACTTTAAATGCAAGCTATTGGCGTACATGCCAACCTTGTTAAAAGCGTATCACAAAAAGATTAACGATTTATTAATGATTAGTTATAGAGCCACATGGTAATTTCATAACCCCATAATAAGCAGATAACGCCTGCAATTGCTAACGCAGGCCCAAAAGGATAAGGCTCAGTATAATGTTTTCCTCTCAGAGGGTTGACAATAAGTGCCAATGCAATGCCTATAAATGATGATAGAATGATAATAAGCGGTAGTTGTACTGCTCCTGTCCAGGCACCTAATGCGCCAAGTAGTTTGAAGTCTCCCATGCCCATGCCTTCTTTTTTTCGAATCAATTTAAACAAACTATTTACTGACCATAATATGCCAAAGCCTAAAATTGCTCCGAGCATTGCTTCGTTAAAGGTGGTAAAAACAATAAAATAATTAGCAAATAGTCCGATTGGGATGAGGGGTAGAATGAGTAAATCAGGTAAATACATGTATTTTAAGTCAATAGCAGACGCTATTAATAATAGGTGGCATAATAACAATGCTAGAACGGTTTCAAGGTCAATACCGCCACTACTATATAAGTAGCCGGCGCATATTAACCATATTACCATGATTGAAAAATAATAACGTGGTTGCCATAATGATACATAGTTCTTATTTTCGTTAAAATGCTTATCAAAGTAACGAAATGACCATCCTGATAATATATCTAGAGTAAGTACAAGAATAATTGCGTATAATACGTAAGGTAGGTAATTGATGGTAAAATCTAGTGAAAACATAAACAATCCATAACTAATAATTGCACTTGGCAAAAGGAAATATTACTATTAAATTACGTAAAACTTTACAAGTTATAATAGATATGTTATAAGTGGTAATGTTATTTAATTTTTATTAATTATATTAATATATCCGAAGGGGGGATATAAAAATGACAAAAAATCGTAAATTTGAATCGGGTTTTACCCTTATCGAGCTGTTGATCGTTGTTGCGATCCTCGGTATTCTTGCTGCTGTCGGTATTCCGCAGTACCAAGATTATCAAACTCAATCTGAGATCAACAAAAACGTTCAACAACACCACCAAACTGCTAACTTAGTTAGCAATACAATTGGTGGTTGTCGTTTGGGTGGTATCATCTTAGGTGGTACAACTTACGACTGTCCAGTGTATGATGGTATCTCAGGTACTGCTGCAGTAACTGCGGCAAACTATGTTTCTTATCTTGATACAACAGCTCAAAGTACAGCTTCATTTACTGCAACTGACAGTGCTACTGCTGCTACTTCATTTGCAGTTGGTGAAACAAACGTTCAGTTTGATACTACTGCTGGTAATGCGGTTGTTAGTACATGTACAGGTGCAGCTGACATTACTGCAGCATGCACGACTGCTGATTTGACTACTACAATTGTATTGCAATAATATTGCGATAATACAATTTGTTAATTTACAGGTGAAAGAGATGGCAGTGCGCTATCTCTTTCATCCTTTAAGAAGGGGGAGAGGGCATATGAAAGGGTTTACACTACTAGAACTCTTGATTGTTGTAGCTATACTTGGCATTATTGCTGCAGTTGGTATGCCGGTGTACCAAAATTACGCACAGAGTGCAGAGGCATCTGTTGCCCAAAATAATCTTAGAGCTATTCACTCCCATCAAGAAGAATATTTTTCACGAAATGGTGCTTATTATACCACAGCGGCGTGTCCAGCTACTGCAGGAACGTCTGCGGATATCATTAAAACCAACATTGATGACAATCTCTTTTTCGGTGATCAATTTATTCAAAATGATACGGTTTACATTTATTGTATAGACGACGACACTGGTGCAGCACCTATTGTCAATTATACGGCTAAAGCTGAAGGTGGTGCCACAGATCTACAAATTGATGAAACCGGTGCAACAAATTTCTAATGTATAAATTGTAGCAATAATAGGTAATGCAAAGTTATGGCTTCTTCAGATAAACCTTCCATATTATTAGTTGAAGATGTGAATATGTTTCTAAGTATTGCTCAGGCGATGCTTGAGGGGCACGAGCTTAATTTGGCACGTACTGCCAAAGAAGGTATGGAAAAATTTACAGCGTGTAATCCTGATATTGTGTTTTTGGACATTGCGTTACCCGATGGTAATGGCATGGATATGTTGCAACAAATGCTTGCTGCTAATCCAAAGGCTTTTATTGTTATGCTTACGGCCAGCAGACTGATAGATGACGTTCATAAGGCCATGGAGTATGGTGCTAAAAGCTACATTATGAAGCCATTCTCAAAAGAAAATCTTCAAGAAATATTGGACCTGTATCACCAGACAAAAGGGCTATAACGTTGCCCTCTAGTGAATATTGATAGCGGCTTATTTGGTTTTAAAGTAACCACAAGTGGGTGACGTCGGTTTGATCGTTCATTTCATATTCCACAATATCCTGATCAATGAGACTAACAATAGCAGCTTCGGCTTCTTTGTCAGATAGTCCTTCATTGGATGCAAGTAATAATAGATTCTTAGGAGACATTGCATTTTCTAAGCCGTTAGCGCCTGCCTCTTTGAGGATTTTGATAACTTTTTCTTCAGTACTCATGCCGTAGTTCCTTTTATGTATTATGTCTGTGATTCAATGATGGTAGAGGCAAGCGTTTTAAATACCTCAGAGTTGGCAGCATAGCTATTGTCAGCTGGTTTTGCAATAGCTGGATCTATTGGTAGGGTTGCCAGAAGTGGTGTTTTTAATTCTAAGCTGAGCTTTTTTCCGCCATCTTGGCCAAATATGAAGTGTTTTTTATCGGTGTCTTTGTCCTGATAATAAGACATATTTTCAACAATGCCCAAGAGTGGTATGTTGACCTTATGAAAGAAATCTGCTGCCTTTCTAACATCCAATAATGCAATATCTTGAGGTGTGGTAACCAATAATGCTCCAGTAGTTGGTATTTTTGAGGCCAAGCTTAGCTGAATATCTCCTGTTCCAGGTGGCATATCAATAAGTAATACATCCAAGTCTGGCCATGCTGTCTGAAAAAATAATTGCCACAGAGCTTTGGTGGCCATAGGGCCGCGCCAGCTAGTGGCACTTCCTTCGTCAATCAAATAAGCCATGGAGTTTGAAACAATATTTAACTTCTTATGAGGAAGCATTTTATGATCGTCATTAATTTCAGGTTTTCCGGAGGCTCCTAATAAATAACCAATAGAAGGTCCGTAAATATCGGCATCCATAATGCCCACAGATTTACCAAGTTGTGTCAATGAATGCGCTAATTGAACGCATACAGAGGATTTTCCAACACCACCTTTGCCAGAAGCAACTGCTATAATGTGTTTAATTTTAGGATGAGAAGATGGAGGGGTGTTAGCACGATTTTGCATGGGTCATGTCTTGTAATTTATTAGTAATAGATTATATTCAATAAGGCTAGATGTAAATTGGTTATGCAACATGTAATTGCTTTAACCTAGCATCGTCTATCCAATTACCCTTCGTTTGTCAATCTTTGCAAAACATTAAGGAGCATTAGGTCATATGACATCAGACAATAAAGGCCCCTGGGGACAACGCCCTCCTGGAGGAGGTAACGGCGGTGGTGATGAAGAATTAGAACGTATCATTCGCCAGTCTCAAGAAAAAATTAAACAGCTTTTTCCTCGAGGTGGTAACGGGGGAGGCTCTGGAGGCTCTGGCAAATCAGGCGGTAAGGGCAAGAAGCCACTACCTACTAAGACATTAGTTATTATTGTGCTTGCCGTTATTGGATTGTTTTGGTTATCCACGGGTATTTATACCGTAGATACCAAAGAGCAAGCTGTAGTATTACAATTTGGTAAGTACGTGCGTACGGAAGGGCCGGGATTGCAATATCATTTACCGGCACCCATAGAACGTGTCTTGAAAGTAAAAGTGACTGACCGATATACGGACGAAATTGGTTATCGCGCGCAAACTAGAAGGTCAAAACGTGGTAAATCAAGTTCAGTAGAGCATGATATCTCTATGCTAACAGGCGATGAGAACATTGTTGATATTAGTTTTGAAGTGCAGTGGCAAATTACGGATGCACATAAGTTTTTGTTTAATGTTTATGACCCTCGAGGTACCGTTAGGAAAGCGGCAGAAAGTGCAATGCGTGAGGTGATTGCAACTACGTCTATTAATGATATTCTATCTGAAAATCGTACAGCTGCTCAGCTAAAAACAAAAGAATTACTTCAAGCTATTATGGATGATTATGATTCAGGTATCACCATTGAAGAAATTAATATGAAAGCTGTACCGCCATCTAGCTCTATTACGGTAGATACGCTTCCTACGGCGACCGATATTAAAGATGGTGATCTTCAACCAAGACGGATTACAACAACGGTTGCAGATGCATTCAAAGATGTTCAAGCGGCCATTAACAACAAGCAAGAAAAGATCAATATTGCCAAAGGTTATGCTAACCAGCAGATCCCTATTGCTCGTGGTGAGGCGCAAGAAATTTTGCAACAGGCTGAAGGTTATAAACAACAAGTTATTGCAGATGCGCAAGGTGAGGCGAAACGTTTCTTGGCGGTATACGAGCAATATCGTAAGGCAAAAAACGTGACTAAAAAACGTATGTACCTAGAAACTATGGAAGCCATTATGGCCAACATGGACAAAGTAATCGTTGATAAGACTGTTGGTGGCAATGTTTTGCCATATTTGTCTCTCGAAAAAACTAAAAAGTAACGATAAAATAGGAGTTTATAGTTATGGCTAAATGGATTGTGCCTATTGTTATTGTGGTGATACTAGCGTTGAACGCATTCTTTATTGTTCCTCAAACTCATCAGGCAATTGTACTTGAGTTTGGTAAGCCAGTTGAATTTGCAGATGGTGATAAAACAGTAAGTTATATCAACACACCAGGTCTTAAATTTAAATTACCTTTTATTCAGGAGGTGAAATATTTTGACGGACGTATTCTGGATTTTACAGCCAAAGATAAAGAGGTTCTGGATTTAGAGAAAAAAGCATTAACAGTAAATGCTTTCGCGAAGTATAAAATTATTGATCCACTCATCTTTTACCAAAAAGTTACAAATGAAGACGGTATTCGGAATCGTTTGGATAAAATATTTGAAGCAAGTTTGCGTGATGCGATTGGTAGCGTGCCGTTAAAGAAGCTTTTGACTGAAGTACGTACCGATGTCATGAATAAGATTCGTAGTGATGTAAGCCAGAAAGCGAAGGATTTTGGTATTGCTGTATTGGATGTAAGAATTGTACGTTCTGACTTACCAAGAGAAAATAGTGACTCTATATACAAACGTATGTATGCTGATCGTGATAAAGAGGCACGCGAATATAGAGCGCAAGGTGAAGAGCAGTCAAAAATCATTCGCTCTGAAGCGGACAAGCAAGTAAAGATTCTTCTAGCAGAAGCGCGTCGTGAAGGTCAGATTATTCGTGGTCAGGGTGAGGCAGAAGCAACACGTATTTTTGCAAATGCGTTTACCAAAGATCCAGAATTTTTTAATTTCTATCGTACGATGCTTGCGTATCGTGCAACTCTTAAAGACTCAAACACTCGGATGGTGTTGTCACCAGATAGTGAGTTTCTTCAGTACTTGAGCGACATTAGTTCTGCTAAAAGGTAATTGAATGAGTTGATAATATTTTTTGATGGAGGTGGTCATGAGATTACGTCATTGTTTGTATATGTTTTTTATAATGGTGTGCTTGCCTGTATTTTCTCAGGCGCGAGCGGTGCCAGATAGTTTTGCAGACTTGGTAGAAGACCTGATGCCATCGGTGGTGAATATCTCGACAACCCAGACGGTTAAATATGCTCAGGGTGGTCAACATTTTGAGTTTTTTGGTAATCCTCAGTTGCCAGAAGGTTCTCCGTTTAATGACTTGCCGGAGCTTTTTGAACGTTTCTATGGTCACAGAGGGCCAAATGGCTCAAATGGTGCTCCAAAATCTGAACGCAAAGCCGTTTCCTTGGGGTCTGGCTTTATCATTGATAAAGCTGGGTATATTGTAACAAATAACCATGTGATTGATCAGGCGGATGAAATTACAGTTGTCTTTAGTGATGATAGTAAGGCTGATGCAACCATTGTAGGGCGTGACCCTAAAACCGATATTGCGTTACTGAAAGTAAATGTTGGGCATGATCTTCCGGCTGTAAAGTGGGGTGATTCAGATGAGGTGCGTGTGGGTGATTGGGTGATTGCTATTGGTAATCCTTTTGGCCTTGGTGGTTCAGTATCTGCGGGTATTATTTCTGCTCGCGCTCGTGATATTAATGCTGGTCCATTTGATGATTTCTTACAAACTGATGCTGCAATTAATCGTGGTAATTCTGGGGGACCATTATTTGATGTTGATGGCAAGGTAATTGGTATTAATACGGCAATCTTTTCTCCGTCTGGTGGTAATGTTGGTATTGGTTTTTCTGTGCCAATAGAAATGGCAAAACCTGTTATCAAGCAGCTCAAAGAAACGGGCAGTGTAAAACGTGGCTGGTTAGGCGTGCGTATTCAAAATGTTACAGAAGAAATAGCTGAAAGCATTGGTATGAAAAAGCCAAGAGGAGCGTTGGTATTAGAAGTTACTAAAGGTTCTCCTGCAGAAGATGCTGGCATGCTACCAAGTGATATTATTATTTCATTTGATGGTAAAGAAGTGCCGGTAATGCGGAAATTGCCTCGTATTGTTGCTGATACTAAGGTGAATAAGACCGTTGATGTGGTGGTTATCAGGGCAGGGAAAGAAAAAACCTTAAAAGTGACAGTTGCTCAACTTGAAGATGATAGTCAAGAAGAGGAAGAGGTTACAACGGTGGTACCAAGCCAAGAAGATAATAAAGATAAGTATGGAGAGATTTATTCGGTTGCAGGACTTGAGGTAGCTGACTTATCGCGTGATAATCGCAAAATGTTTAAAATTAAAGGTGATGTAGAGGGTGTCATTATTGTCGGGATTAAACCAGAATCAAGTGCCGATGAAAAAGGACTTCGTGTTGGTGATGTTATAGAAGCAATAAATCAAGAGTCTGTTGATGATATCAACGATTTTAAGAATGTGGTTGAAGCAGCGCAAGCGGCAGCACGTAAGTCTATTTTGCTTTTGGTTAATCGCCGTGGTGAAACACAGTTTATTGTGGTTGCTCTTTAAGACATTTACAGCGTTTACGATTTGGTATATGAGTAGCACCAGCAGATGATTCTTTAATCTGCTGGTGCTCGTTGCCGATCCGTCGCACCTAATTTTTTTGATATAAGCTTACAGGAGAAAACGTTATGGAAGATAACAATAAGCAAAAGGCCTTAGAGACGGCAATGTCACAAATTGAGCGCGCTTTTGGTAAAGGTTCAGTGATGAAAATGTCTGAAGGAACCGTACAAAAAATTGATGCGATATCGACTGGTTCTATCGGTTTGGACATAGCACTTGGAGTTGGTGGAGTGCCAAAGGGGCGTATTATTGAAATTTATGGACCAGAGAGTTCGGGTAAAACCACCCTTACACTTCATGTTGTGGCCGAGGCCCAAAAGACTGGTGGTACGTGTGCATTTGTTGATGCTGAGCACGCACTTGATCCGGTTTATGCTAAAAATTTAGGTGTGGATGTTGATAATCTTATTGTTTCTCAACCAGATACTGGGGAGCAGGCGCTTGAAATTGCTGATACATTGGTACGTTCTGGTGCAATTGATGTGTTAGTTGTGGATTCAGTTGCAGCGCTGACACCGAAAGCCGAAATAGAAGGCGATATGGGTGATTCGCACATGGGTCTACAGGCACGTTTGATGAGTCAGGCGTTACGTAAGCTAACAGCTTCTGTTTCAAGAACTGGATGTATTGTTATTTTCATTAATCAGATTCGTATGAAAATTGGTGTGATGTTTGGTTCTCCAGAAACAACAACAGGTGGTAACGCGCTAAAATTCTACTCGTCTGTTAGAATGGATATTCGCCGAATTGGAGCTTTGAAAGACAAAGAAGAAATTATCGGTAACCAAACACGAGTGAAGGTTGTAAAAAACAAAGTGGCACCACCATTTAAACAAGTTGAGTTTGATATTATTTACGGTGAAGGTATTTCGAAGCTTGGTGAGCTAATTGACCTTGGCGTTAAAGACGAAATTGTTGAAAAAGCTGGTTCGTGGTATTCGTATGATGGTACACGCATTGGTCAAGGAAAAGAAAATGCCAAAAATTATTTAAAAGATAATCCAGAAGTGGCGGATGAAATCGAAAATAAAATTCGTCAGAAAGCTGGACTTATTGCTTCTGAAGAAGGTGATGATGATAACGCGTCCGCTGCTGACTCTAAAAAAAGTGAGTCAAAAGCAAGTGAAGAAAAATTAGCAGCATTTTAAATTAGTTAGTAATATGGTTTCGGTTAATACATTACGTAGTGAATTCCTTAATTTCTTTAAAACAAACGGGCATGAATTAGTATCTTCGGCGCCGTTGGTGCCGCACAATGATCCTACATTGATGTTTGTCAATGCTGGTATGGTTCCATTTAAGGATGTGTTTACGGGCAATGAAACGCGTGATTATAGCCGGGCAACCTCATCACAAAAATGTGTACGTGCTGGTGGTAAGCATAATGACCTTGATAATGTAGGGTATACGGCTCGCCACCACACATTTTTTGAGATGCTGGGTAATTTTTCTTTTGGAGACTATTTTAAAGATCAAGCAATTGAATATGCATGGAATTTTGTAACAAAAACACTTGAGCTTCCATCGGAAAAGCTGTTAGTAACTGTGTATCATACAGATGATGAAGCCTATCAATTTTGGAAAAAAATTGCTGGGCTTCCTGATGAAAAAATAGTGCGTATAGAAGGTGCTGATAATTTTTGGGCTATGGGAAATACAGGGCCATGCGGGCCTTGTTCGGAAATTTTCTATGATCACGGAGAAGATATTCCAGGAGGGCCTCCAGGGTCTGCAGATGAAGACGGTGATCGGTTTATTGAAATTTGGAATCTAGTGTTCATGCAATATGAAACATTAGAAGATGGTACTAGAATTGATCTTCCCAAGCCATCGATAGATACAGGTATGGGCCTTGAGCGTGTTGCTGCTGTATTACAAGGTGTGCATGATAATTATGATATTGATCTATTTCAGGCATTGATTTCTAAAAGCAAGGAGCTATCAGGCAATGATGATCCAAAGATGCATAATGCTCATCGGGTCATTGCCGATCATTTGCGCTCATCAAGTTTTCTGCTTGCAGATGGTGTGATGCCTTCCAATGAAGGAAGAGGGTATGTATTGCGCCGGATTATGCGCCGAAGCATGCGCTATGTAAAACAATTAGGTTGTGAAGAGCCTTTGATGCACCGTTTGGTTCCTACGCTTGTTGGGCAAATGGGCGAGGCGTTTCCTGAGCTTGTACGGGCTCAGGAGCTTATTGCACAAATGCTAAAATTAGAAGAAACCCAATTTGGCCAAACCTTAGGTAGGGGTTTGAAGCTATTGGACAAAGAAACTGAGAATGTCTCTCAGGGCGGCTGTTTGTCGGGTGACACAGCATTTAAGCTATACGATACTTATGGTTTTCCGTATGACCTTACGGTTGATATCTTGCGTGGTCGCGGTATCAGTGTGGATCAAGCAGGCTTTGATACTGCAATGCAACAGCAGAAAGATCGTGCAAAGGCTGCATGGAAAGGGTCTGGTGCGCAGGCAACTGATGGGCTTTGGTATGAACTTAAAGAAGAGCACGGTGGTACTGAGTTTGTCGGCTATAACAGTCATACGGCTCAAGGTAGTGTGGTTGCGATTATTAAAGATGGTGAGCATGTAAACCACGCTACAGTTAATGATGGTTGTGTACAAATTGTACTTAATCAAACACCGTTTTATGGTCAGTCTGGTGGTCAAGAAGGTGATCATGGAGTGTTGGTTGGTACGGATACACAAATACAAGTGGTTGATACATTAAAGATGCTTGGGTGTGTGCATAGCCACGTTGCTACTGTCACCAACGGTAGCATCAAAATTGGTGATGTGGTTACCGCAACCATAGATCAAAAACGTCGTTTTGGTCTCAGAGCAAACCATTCAGCAACTCACCTTCTTCACGCGGTGCTTAGAGAGCAATTGGGTGATCATGTGACACAAAAAGGTTCATTGGTGGATGAAGATCGGTTGCGTTTTGATTTTAGCCACCCTCAAGCGGTAACAGCCGATGAGCTAGAAGCAATTGAACGTAAAGTTAATGAACTAATACGGCAAAATAGTGGAGTATCGACAAAGCTTATGGCACCAGATGATGCCATAAAAGAAGGCGCTATGGCCTTATTTGGTGAAAAATATGGTGATGAAGTGCGTGTACTTACCATGGGAGAAGATAAATATTCTGTTGAGCTTTGTGGTGGTACGCATGTACAGCACACGGGTGATATTGGTTTGTTTAAGATTGTCTCTGAAAGTGCTATTGCATCGGGTGTACGTCGTATTGAGGCAGTTACGGCAGAACAAGCCATAACGATGATGCAAAAGCAACAAGACCAGCTATTGAGCGTTTGTGGGGTGCTTAAAACATCACCAGATGAATTACATGTTCGTATTGAGTCGTTGCTTAACGAGCGTAAGCAACTTGAAAAAGATTTGGCTAAAGCCAAAAAACAAGCTGCCATGGGCGGATCTGGTGCTGGTGGTGTGACCAAAGAACAAATTAATGGTATTGATTTTCTAGGAAATGTCTTTGATGACATCGCCCCTAAAGATCTACGTGCCATTGCTATGGATATGCAAGCTCAAATTGGATCTGGCGTGGTTGCGGTGGCGTCTACGTTTGAAGGTAAAGGGTCGGTGATTGTCTTGGTGACCGAAGATATGACTGGCAAAATAAGTGCCGTCGACATTATTAAGCAGGTTGCACCAATTGTAGGAGCTAAAGGTGGCGGAGGAAAACCAAATTTCGCACAAACCGGCGGTCCAGATGGGGATAAGGTGCCTGATGTGATGTCTACGGTTAAGGGTGTATTGGAAGCGGTTTAAATATGATTATTCTTGAAAATAGTACCTAATATAGGTACTATTTGGTATATAGATAATCTATTATTGGAGTTGGCTATGTCTAAAAATACAAGTATTACCCTTGGGAGTCACTTTGATTCTTTTATTGCTGGTCAGGTTAGTGAGGGGCGTTATGGATCAGCTAGTGAAGTTGTAAGAGCTGGTCTTCGGTTACTCGAGGAAGAAAACTTGAAAGTAGTAAGGCTTCGTAGTGCTATACAAGAAGGTTTAAATAGTGGTGTTGATGAGGATTATTCGCTTGGAAATATTTTAGAACGTTCGGATAGATAGTGACACATTTTAGAGTATTAAATTCTGCCTCAAGTGATCTGGTTGGTATTAGTAGATATACACTTGATCAGTGGGGAAGTGATCAGAGAGATTTTTACTTGGAAAATATTGATAGAGCATTTTACAAAATTGCAGACAATTCCAAGTTGGGTTTAAAGTGTGATTATATTATAGAAAGTATGTATAAGTTGTTAGAAGGTAAGTATATGGTTATGTACCGAGTTGCTGATGATGGTGTAGTTGAAATTGTAAGAGTACTTCATCAATCAATGGATGTTTCTCGTTCTGTAGAATATTGTTAAAAATTTATCTCAACCAATTACCCATGTCCTCATCAAATAATTTCTACTATAAAAACAATAAGTTCCAGCAGCTAAGAGGGTTTTACTATGCTGCTACCTTGGGCAGTATTACAAAGGCGGCGGAACGTATTTCGTTAACGCAATCTTCTGTGTCACTACAAATTAAAGCGCTTGAGGAAGATTTTGGATGTAAGTTATTTACGCGCTCTGGACCAACGATATCGCCTTCCAAAGAGGGTACATTGTTACTTTCGATGGTTGAGCCAATGATCAATAATATTGAGAATTTGAAGCATAATTTTGAGATGAAACTCAAAGCCGGGAAACATCAAACGCTCAATATAGCAGCTAATCAAGCTACCATGTTATATTTGCTGCCAAAGCTGGTACATAATTTTTCCCAGAAATGTCCTGATATTTCGATTAACATTCATGGTGCTGTGGCACTAGAAGGAATTGATAAGTTGTTGTCAGGTGAAGTGGATATTATTGTTGGCCCTTCAAACTTTGATATCCCTGATACGTGTGAATATATTCCCGTGTTTCACTATGACCCGGTTCTTATTACACGGTCAGACCATCCACTTGCAGGTAAAGAGCGTATAACAATTGAACAGATGTGTCAGTATCATCTCATTTTGCCCCCTAGTCATTTGCACACCATTATTGACCTTGGAGCTATTTATGCAAACGAGCATTATAAGCCAGACCAAAATAAGTTAAAATTTAATGGCTGGGAAATCATCAAGAAATATGTTGAGCTTGATATGGCTATCACAATTGCGTTGAGCATTGCCATTGAAGAAGATCCGGTATTGATTGGTACCAAGCTTAATCATTTATTTTCGTCCGGAAGCTATGGCTATATCGTGGTAAAGGGCAAGGAATACTCACAACCACTGCGTGCGTTTATTGATTCTATTAATAATTAGTATTGATATTTCTTGTGTGACTAGCTGGTATAATTCTGTATAAGCTTTTCCAAAAAAGGAAATTAATAAGAAAAACTATTTCGAAGAATGTGGTGTGTTTACTGCACTAAAATAGAAGAAGGGTGTGCTATGGTTGAATTTTTTACAGAAGAAGAATTTAATAGTCTTGCAGGTTATGTACAAACTAACGATACGATAGGGTATTATAATTTACTATCCTCAAAGGGTGATGCCTATGCTGATTTAGCATTGGGTGTTGTCGAAAACAATACAATATCAGGCAGCATTGCGCGAGATTATGCACTGCTAATTGCCAACGAACATAATATTACTATCGACTGGAACCATTTATCTACAAAGTTAATGAAGGCTGATTTTGCTCTAAGAAAAGAGCAATTTATTGATTATGGAAACAGTAATATAGAACTCGGAGTTGATGACATTCAAGGTTATCATAACACGGTATTTACAGAATTTAATTTACCTACCTATGCATGGACAGCAGAAATACCATTAAATTTAACAGAAGACCGAGAAGCGCTGTGGGATAAAATGTTAGATGGGCTAGGACTTGGAGCATTTTTGAGTTTTTGGGATATAAATGTACTTGTTCAGAGTGTTGCAAGTAGCGAACGTAGGACAAAGTTGGAAACTGGACAGGATTTAGTTTCCGATCATGATCCTATTAGCAATCCAGCAAGCTACTTTGTTTCACGTTTGTTTTCTTATGAAGTGATGACCCCTGACATTTCTGAGTATTTTAATAAATTTTGGGAGCATGCATCATCCTCGGTGCAGGTGAATACGCCAATGATTACTCAAGAGCATTTAAATGAAATGTATGATCTTTTTAAGCAAGATCCTACTACAGGTGAGTATATTCATGATAATCGATCTGCAGTTTATGTGAAAATATTTGAGCTTACAGGAAGTGACTTGATCGTTGATGCTGTAAAAGCATCAACTTTTTCAGGTTTTATTGGTGGTGTAGATGAAGTGTTAAATAATGCGGTAAAGTATTATTTGCCGGATATTTATGATTTTCCTATTGATGAGCATTCTCGTCAAATAACCAAAGCAACACTTGCTGCAATGCAAGCAAAGTTAGATGGTCCAAGTGGTAATGCATATTTAACCGATTATGAGTTGTTGAAGGTATGGGAAGGAGTGTGGAAGAGTAATGGTTTAGAAGAATTCTTTCCTGGTAAGCCTTTATTGGCATATGAGAGTCTCCTTGAAGGTCCCTCATTCTCACAAATGTATGATGTGTTTTTGAATACAGTTGAAGGAGACTCTCTAGGTTTCGTAACTAGTATGTTTAATATGTCATCAAACATTATATCTGAATCTGCTGATAACTTTTTTAGCTATGCAACTGCTATTGATATAGCTTCAGTAGCATTAGTTAAAATAACAGATCTTTTTAATATTGGTTTTTTGGACGGACACCCAATCCAAGCAACCAACTTACTAGACGATATCAAGTCTAATCCAGCATACCAATTAGTAGAAACTTCGTATAACGATGAAAAAAAGATTTCTTATATTATTGATACGTCAAATAACAACAAGCTTGTCTATGCATTTGATGATGCACAAGAAGGAAGAGAATTAATCTACAACAGAACCATTAATTTGGCTAAAGATGTTGAAGAGGGCGGCTATATCTATATTCCGTTTACAAAGGAAGTGTCCTACAGCACTAATAGAGATGGTATAAGTTTGCCCAGTGGTTATAATTACTCAAAAGAAGGATTATTACTTCAAAGAATAAAAGATCCAATAACCGGAGAATTGAAGTTCGAAAAATCTGATTTTCCTACATATGAACCTGAGGCTGATAATCCAAGTTATAGCTTTTCCCAAATAGATATGACTTCCGGTAATCATAAAACCAACCTGTTTATTCATACTGGTGAGGAGGGAATTTCAGATCCAAGTAGTTTAGTTACAAATATTCCGCTTCCAAAGCTGAAACCATCACATGTTATTATTGAAAATGATGCCGGACAGCATGCAACATATAAAGTTTATGATGGAGATGTTAAAGAGGCATTAGCCAACTGGCTAAGCCCAGATATTGAAGATCAGATTAATAGCCATTTTATCGAAAGCTTAGGTTTTGGGAATGGTGAAGAGGCGTTACCGTTTTCGATGGTTAATATAGATGATGTTGTAAATATTGAAGGACATGATCTTAAAGCGATCACGTTGATGCAAATTGCGCAGCAGAGCATGTCGGCATCAACTGATTTTGTTGAAGGTCTTATTGTTGATATTATTGCCGATGTTGAAAGCCAGTTTACTTCCTATAAAGGTTCTGAGGCATTAATTAATAATGTTGTTCAGCGAATGATTCAGGGGCAAGAAGTTGATGAAGTATTTGAAGATATTGCATTAAATATTGCGCAAGATAAGGCAATTGATTCGTTATGGGAATTGTTTGAGGGAGATAATATTCTTGATTTTAGTGAAGAAACCTATGGGGTGCTTGATGCGCAATTTGTCAAAACATTGCTGGCTTCTTTTGTTCTAACGGCTATTCAGCAAGGAGCAGATGCAGGGATCGAGGATTATGCAAAGGCCGCAGGAACTGCAGGTTTTCAGTATTATGTTACCCAAACTGAAGCTGGTCAGGAATTATTAGCTGATTTAGTTGGTGCACAAAGTTATGGAAAAATGACTTTTGCACAGAACGCAGCTGGTGCGGGTATTGTCTCGGCGATTATTTCACTTGGTTCATCAATTATTGATGGTGAAGGTATTAATGTTGATACCTTAAAACAAGCGGCTGCAGCTGGAGCAATAGGAGCTACTTCGTATGTGATTACGCAAGGTATTTTGTATGCAACGGGTTTGGCTACAACGACCGGTGCAGCGGCAGGAACTGCTGCTGGCGGTGCCGCTGCTGCTGGTGGTGCAACCGCTGGAGCAGAAGCCGGAGCGTCGATTGGTGCTGCAGGTGGCCCTGTTGGTGTTGTGATTGGGGTTGTAGTAGGGGTAGTTTTGGGTAAGGCTGTTGGTTCAGCATTCCGTCCGTCTATTCGTCATATTCACAATGAAACACCAAGCTTTGGTATTCAGCCCAAAGAAGATGGTAGTGGTAATGTGGTTGTTGGTTTGCGTGAAGAAGGTGCCTTGTTGATGGCAGGTGAGGGTGCCGATGATATTGTTGGTACTGATGGTGAAGATAATTTGATTGGTAATAACTTGAATAATCGTATTTACGGTGGAGCAGGTAATGATTACATTATGGCTGGCGGCGGGCATGATGTGGTTGATGCTGGTGATGGTGATGACCGCATAGAGCTTCTTTCTGGCAGCGATTTTGTTGATGCAGGTGCTGGCGATGACATTATTCATACCACCAATGGCAGTGATAAAGTAATAGCTGGTGAAGGTGATGATATTGTAGTAGGCGGAACACACCAAGACACGATTGATGGTGGTGATGGTGATGACACTATTTTTGGTAATAAAGGCAATGACCTAATTGTTGCTGGTTCTGGTGCCGATATGATTGATGCTGGCACAGACGATGATATTGTTAATGGTAATAGCGGTGATGATATTATTGACGGTGGAGCAGGCAATGATGAGCTTATAGGAGATGTGGGTAACGACACAATCTATGGCGGTGAAGGTAATGATCGAATCTTTGGTGGTAGTGGATTTGACCATATTTATGGTGATGATGGGTACGATATTATTAAAGGCGATGAAGGCAATGATATCATTGATGGTGGACAAGGTAGTGACCTGCTTTATGGTGGTCAGGATCATGATACCTTATATGGTGGTGCCGATGTTGACTACATCTATGGTGAATTTGGTAATGATATTTTAGTAGGTGGTGGTCATGATGATGTGATGTCGGGTGGCCTTGGTGATGATGTGTATATAGTACGTCGTGGTGATGGTGCAGATGCTATTCGTCACGATGATGGCGGTATTGATCTGATTCACGCCATAGACTGGAATTTGGCAGATATTAGTATTGTTAAAGATAATAACGATATTATTTTACATGCATATGAAGGTAGTAAAGATAGTGTTCGTCTTGAAGATTTTTTGAAACCTCAAGAAGGTGAATTGGAGCATCAGGTTGAATATATAGCATTTGCGGGTGAGCAAGTGATTGATCTAAAGAGTATAACTTTTGATGATCAAGGAACTGCTTCCTATACAACGAATAGGCTTTCAAAGGTGAATACTGGTTCTAATAGTGCAGCGTCAAACCCTGGTATAACAGGAGCAAGCTATTATGCTTCGATGATGCTAACAAACAATTTGTCTAAATATGCAGGTTATTCATTATTACATGGATCAGAATACGGAACATTGACATCGCCAGCAAGTTCAACCTCTAGCTCAGGAGGGTCAATATTTTCAGGTATTATTAATGTACTAGCCGAGTTAGCGTACCAGGCACAAAAACACTTTGTGGGTAATTATACAACGTTGCTTGATCAGACTTCGTGGCAAACAGATAATTATCATGTTGGTACGGGTGGATTTGATGAAGAACTTTATAATCAGGTCACGGTTAAAGTAACTGAGCATATTAAACGTAATTGGTATGGTCGTAAAACCATTACCTATGTGTATGAAGATTATTTTGAGTCTTATTTAGAAGGTACACAAGGTGCTGACAGAATAGTTGGCATGTGGTGGGCCGAGGACATTGCATCATTAGAAGGTGATGATGTGATTTATGGACGTGGAGATTCTGATACCATTGATGCAGGTTCCGGACATGACTATGTGTTAGGTGGCCACGGAGATGATGTCATTAATGGAGAAGAAGGTAATGATAATCTAAGCGGAGATAAAGGTAATGATACCATTTCCGGTGGTCAAGGAAATGATACACTTTATGGCAATGATGGTAACGACAATTTAACTGGTGGAGAGGGTCACGATCTCATTCATGGCGGTGATGGCAATGATACTATTGATGGTGGTGAAGGTGATGACATAATTTTTACGGGCCATGGCTCGGATACAGTTCATGCGGGTGAAGGACAGGATAGAATTTTATCTGGTGGTACAGATACGATCTATGCAGGCTATGGCAATGATTTTATTGATACTGGCGATGCTGCTGATTGGGTTTATGCAGAAAGTGGCAATGATTTGATTGATGCATCGGCAAGTAGCAATAACCATATTTTTGGTGGTGCAGGTCACGATGTTATTTATTCAAATGGTAAAAATAACATTATTGATGGTGGTGATGGTTTTGATTTGATTTCCTATGAGTCGGCTACAAATGGAGTAGAAGCTGATCTTAGAGGAACAATTTACAACAATCGTGATCGAATATCGAATGTTGAGCATATAAGAGGGTCTTATTTTGATGATGGTATCTATGGAAATGATGATCATAACTACCTTGAAGGGCTAGAGGGTATAGACCGTATACATGGATATGGTGGCGATGATTATATTGTAGGCGGTGCAGGTGGTGATGGACTGTATGGCCACGATGGTGATGATATTATTTATGGTGGCGATGGAGATGATAATATTAATGGTGGAGCCGGTAATGACAGGCTTTATGGTGGAAGTGGTTTTGACACTATCAGAGGTGGTGCAGGTGATGATAAGCTCTATGGCGGTAGTCAAGGTGGTGTATTAGAAGGTGGTGATGGCAATGACCTGATTTATTCTGGTACAGGGAGCGATACACTTCGCGGTGATGCTGGTGAGGATATTTTTCGTATTAGTAAAGGTGCGGGTATCACTGACGTGATTGAAGATTTTAACCTAAGGCATACAGGTGATATTATTGACCTTCGGTCATTTAAAAATATTATGTCATTTGATCAATTGGTATTCGAAAAAGATGGTAACCACACTAATATTCTCCTTCCCAATGATCAGATTCTAAGGGTTTTAAGGAAAACTCCTGACGAATTTAGTGAAACGGATTTTAAATTTTCACAACATTTACAAAATTTTGAAGTAACAAGTTATACTGCCCAACAATACCATATGGAGCCAAAGCATATTGGGCTTACAAATGGTAATTTTTTAATGTACTGGAAAGATAGCCCTTATAACACACTGCGTGAAACTTTTGCGACATTGTACAGTGCTGATGGCGAAGTGGTTAAACAAGGCATTTCATTTACGCATCATTACTGGAGTGATACCATTGTAGCACTTGATAATGGTGGCTTTGCTACTTTTCACAAAAGCTCTGATCATGATGGTCATGGACGGTACCATCATTACATGGAGTTTTATGATGAGGCTGGTAATTTTCAATATGATAAAAACATCGATTTTGATGGATATTGGCAGTTTAGAGATACAACTACACTGAAAAACGGTAATCTTGCATTATTATGGCAAGACGGTGATTATTTAAATGCATCCGTGATGAACCAACATGGCGATGTATTGTTCAACTACGAAAAAATAGCTACCATTGACCACGTAGCTGGATACTATCCAGCATTTGATCATAGTGAGGTTGAAGCTTTAGAAGGTGGCGGTTTTGCGGTGCATTGGTCAGCTCAGTACCGGGATGAAACCCAAACCTATATTAACGAACAAGGTAACGAGATAAACTATTCACCTGAAGATATCTTTGTGATGGTGTTTGATGGTCAAGCACGGCCAGTGACTACTCAACCGATACAGGTACTGGATAAAAGTCATCACCAGAATCAGCAAAGTTATGATATTAGTGCTCTTGCTGGAGGCGGCTTTGCTACCGTCTATGACGCGTTTGATGGCACCAAAATTGATATATACGATGCTAGTTACCAGCATATTTTACATACAGTCGTTGATCTGTCACATTTGCCGTCAGAATATCAGTCATACGCAGATGCAACTTCTCGTATTACTGGGCTAGATGAAGGTGGTTTTGTGTTAACATTTTCAGGTTATGGAGTCAGTGAAGAAACCGAATATCGTGATGGCAAGCTAGACAAGCTTGAGATGCAAATCGATATTTTTGCGCTTTATTTTAATCAAGAAGGTGAACAAGTTGGTAAGCCAATACGTCTTAATGATACTGGTAATAGCAGGTACCATCATGAAATAAAACACCATACTCAGCAATTAGAAAATGGTGATGTACTTGTTTCTTGGTACACAAAGAGCTTGCATGGTGGTGTACAAAGTACTGCAACAGCCACTTTACTAGAAGTAGATAGTTTCACTTCCCAGCCAGAAGACACAATACTGGCTCAGCAGGATGATATTCCTGAAATGCCAAGTCCGATTGAATTGCTTTTAACAGATAATGTTGCATTACACATTGATGCAAGTCATCATCAGGCCGTTGATGAAGATGAACATGGGCATTGGAATTTTACTGATTTTTCGGCGAATGATCATGTGATTTATGCGCACATGTTAAAATATCAACCTGAATTTACTGAAGATACGATTGGTGGTTTGCGAGCATTTAGTTTTGATGGTGAGGATGATATTGTCCGAATTAATCGATCAGAACATCTTGCCTCCGCGCCAGAGCATTATGAAGCAAGGTCCATGGCTCTTGTACTAAACACAGGTGATAATATTACTGACCGTCAGATTATTTATAAAGAAGGTAGTGCGCGAGACGGAGTGAATGTCTATATTGATGGCGGTAAATTATATGCTGCTGTGTTTAGTCTCAATAAAGGATGGGATATAAGTGCATTATCTACAAACGTGACGGCGAACCAAGATATTGTTTTGGTAATGTCACTTGATGGCGTGAACCAAACATTTACTGCTTCTGTGAATGGTCAAATAATTGGTCAAACTACACATGTTGGTGTGTTATCGAAACATGGTGGCACGATTGGTTTGGGTAAAGAGCGTGGTGCTACGTTATTTCATGATGGTGAAAAATATACAGATCACGCATTTGATGGGTTATTAGGCCAAATGGTCATTACCAATGCTGCTTGGAATGAAGATGAGATAAAATTGATTGATAGTTATTTGCAACATAAATGGATGGATGTAGAGCCAAATTATATTTTCCCAGAACCTGAATATGTGCCGGCAACCTTTAATTTTGTTGATGATTTAGTGCTCCATATTGATGCAAGTCATGAATCAGCCATTATAAATAGTGATGAGGGTCGGTTGAATGTTAATGATCTATCGGGTGAAGATCATATTATTTATCAGCATAATACAGAGCATCAGCCACTTCTAGATGCTTCGGGCATAGGTGGTTTAACGGCGTTTAATTTTGATGGAATTGATGATCTGTTAAAGATGAAAAATTCAACGCAAATTAATGTAGCCCCAGATGGATATGAAGCAAGGTCGATTGCGTTAGTAATTAACACGGGTGACAATATCACTGATCGTCAGGTAGTGTATGAAGAAGGAGGAAAAGTAAATGGTATTAATGTCTATATTGAAGAAGGAAAATTGCTTGTATCGGCATGGGGACGTACCAATGATTGGGCTCATAGCACGCTATCAACCGACATTACTCAAAACCAAGATATTACATTGGTGATGTCTCTTGACGGTATTGCAAAAACATTCACTGCTGTGGTGGATGGGCAAGTGATAGGTCAAAATACGGGTGTTGGAATATTGGCAGGTCACTCGGGCGTGATTGGATTTGGTCGTGAAAATGGTAAAACGCTTTTCCCGGATAAATTACAAAAAACTGACACTGCGTTTGATGGTTTGTTAGGTGAGTTTATACTAACCAATACTGTTTGGGATCAGGATGATATGCTCTCGGTGGATGCCTATTTACAAGATAAATGGATGACTGATGACGATGATATTACCGATAACACAACTGAAAGTAATAGCAATGATTATACATTAAATCTGCTTGGCGATATTGTTCTTTCCGTTCCAGATGTTACATTTTAAATAATACCATCAGCCACTCACTATAAGATTGGTTAAAAGTCTACCTCCTCGATGACCATGTCATCGATAAAGTTTTCTTCGTGTGTGAACTGGTCGGTGTGATCACGGTATAATATATGTGGTAGCCAGGTAGCAAAGCGTGGCGTTAGAGAAAGAATAACAAGCATTAATAATTGAATGATAATGAAAGGGATGACACCTTTATAGATATCGGATGTTGTGATATTTTTGGGTGCAACACCCCGCAAATAAAATAAGGCAAAGCCAAAGGGTGGCGTCAGAAAAGAGGTTTGTAGGTTGATTGCTATCATTACTGCAAGCCATATAGGATCTGCACCCATACCAAGAATAATAGGTGCAACAATTGGTACAACTACAAAGATGATTTCAATAAAATCTAAGAAGAATCCAAGTACAAACATCAGTAGCATCGTCAATAGCATCACACTAAACAAGCCACCGGGAAGGTTGGTAAGAAAATGATGTACAGCAAGATCTCCGCCATAGCCTCTAAAAACCAATGTAAAAATGGTAGCACCAATAAGAATGCCAAATACCATAGCGCAGGTAGTAGCGGTGGTTTGAATGGTGTGGACCAGATTTTCTTTAGTTAATTGTTTTTCCTTTAATGCCAGTAATATAGCTCCCATGGCGCCAACAGCAGCAGATTCTGTGGCAGTGGCAAGGCCAGTGAGAATGGAGCCAAGGACAATTAAAATAAGTAATAGCGGGGGTATAAGAGTGGTGATGATACTTCTTAGAGAGGTACGGCCGGGGCCGGATATAGGGTGATTACTTGGAGCTGAAGAATGGCTAGGTTGAAACTTACAATAAATGAGTTGCCATAACATATATAGTATAACCAGGCCTAGTCCGGGCAATAAAGCGCCAACAAAGATATCAGCAATTGAAACAGGCTCAGGTGACAGGTTGCCAGCACTCATTTGAGATAACTGAAACGCATTTGAAATTTGGTCACCAAGTAAAATAAGTACAATGGAGGGTGGAATAATTTGTCCTAATGTTCCAGCGGCGCAAATAGTGCCCGTAGCAATACGTGGATGATAACCATGATTTAGCATGGCTGGTAATGATATGAGCCCCATGGTGACAACGGTTGCACCGACAATACCAGTAGATGCCGCTAATAACGCTCCCACCACCATTACTGAAATGGCCAATCCGCCTTTGATATTACCAAAAAGTGATGCCATATTTAGCAGTAAAGCTTCTGCAATATTGGCACGTTGTAATAGGCTTCCCATAAAGACAAAAAGTGGTACAGCAATCAGTAAATCATTGCTCATAATGCCGTATATACGTAAGGGCAGCACGTGTAGTAATTCAATATCAAAAATACCGACAATATGTCCCAGGAAAGCAAAGATAATAGAGACTCCCGCAAGCACAAATGCCACTGGGAAGCCAGATAAAATAGCTGCGCCTAATACCACAAGCATGATTATTAACATCGTGCTCATGTTTTTGCCTCACATATTGTATTAAGTGCATGAATAATTGTACTTATGCCTTGTAACAAAAGAGTAAATGCAAAGAACCAAATAAAACTTTTATAAATAAATACACCTGGCATACCCTGATATTCTGGAGAAGTTTCAAGAATTTCCCAGCTTTGGAGAGTAAAGTCATAGGAATAATAAATAATGACTCCTGCCATTGGGAATAATAATAGAAGAGTTCCCAGCAGGTTAACCCATGCTTTGCTATTAGTTGAAAAATTGTGATAAAAAATATCTACTCGAACGTGCTTGTCTTTTTGCCAAGCCCATGCCGCGCATGCTAAAAATACCATGCCATACATATAACGAATCAACTCTTGTTGCCATACAAGTGATGTACTGAGTAAATAGCGCATAAGTACGCTAGTGGACATTAATATGACCATAGCTAACGTTAGCCATGAAAAGGCCTTGCCAATAAAGGCATTCATATTATCGATAGATGTAGTAATTGCGTTAAGCATCCATTGTTTCTTTTTGTGCAATCAACTTAGCTACGTTGATGTCTTGTGCATCACAGTTTATAGCGTAACGTTTGTAGCATTCTTGTAGCGCAAGTTCAAAGCTTTGTACATATTCATTGGTATCAAATAGCGGGTAGGTGTTCTTGTTTTGGCTTAACGTGTTTTGTATATTATTGAAAAAACCTTTATTGGTCGCACACTTAATAGCTAAATTAATATATTCTTCTTGGGATTGAGTAATAAGTTCTTCTAATCCAATAGCAGTAAGCATACTAGAGCATGCACGTGTAGCAAATGTTTTGCCCTGAAGTGTGATAACGGGTATGTCCATTAGTAGGGCGTCCATAGCAGTGGTATGGGCGTTATAGATGAAGGTATCCAAGACTAAGTCGATATGAATATGTCGGGCAAGGTGTTTGTTCTTATCTGCTATATATTCAGCAAAAATAATACGTTTTGGATCGATTCCGTGTTGTTTTGCCGCTTCTGTTAAATGATGACAGTATTCGTGGCCCTCAAATGATAACCACAACACGCTGTTATCCACTGATGCCAGGATGTTCATCCAACATTCAAATACGTGACGATCTATTTTGTAACTGCGATTAAAACAACTGAAGATAAAAACATCGTCTGGAAGTCCACATTCTTGTTTTGTTGGAAAGGAATCTGGTGATGTTTGATGAGCGGTATTTGGCACAAAATAACAATGAGGCATGGATATTATTTTCTCTGAATAATATTGCCTATGTTCATCTGGCAAAGCAATATTATCGGCGACAAAATAATCGATAAAATCAGCTCCCAATGTACCAGGATAGGACTGCATATGAATTTGAATAGGAGCCGGTTTTAATGCACATATAATGTTACGGGAATTTTCAGTATAGCCCATAAGGCTGATGAGAATATCAATTTTCTGATCGTAGATATATTGCGCGCTATCAAGGTCTGACATATCTTCTAAATCATGAAAATAATCAACCTGTTCTTTGATCAGATTTCTATGGCCAGATGTTTCATCCTTGCCATCAATAGCAAATGCATGAATAGAAAACTTCTCTTTGTTATGGTGACCAATGAATTGTGCCATATTATGGGCAGTGGGGTGATTCTTGAAATTAGGAGACAGGTACCCAATAGTTAGTTGTTTAGGATTTTTCTTAGTAATAAAGTGACGTTCTTCTGACAAGGTTGGTGTATGAGCAAGGACAGAAAAAGTGGTATAATTTTTCGCTATGGTATGAATGAGTTGGTTGTCTAATCCCAAATATAATGATGTAAAAGGCTCGATAGTGGCGTCTTCACCTTTAGCAAGCTTTACTGTTACTTGCTCAAGCAATGATGAGGTGTATTTGGCCAACATGCCCCAGTTACATATTTTAGCCAAACATCGTACCATTTGTAATAATGCATCCAAATGAGACGGGTCATTGTGTAATATTTTACTCAAGAAATCGATAGCTTTTGCAGGATTACAACGCTTGGTGAGACTGTTGCTAATATTTAATAGTGCTTCTTTGAAACTAGGGTTGATGTCGATTACTTGTTCAAAATAAAGCAGTGCTTCTTCAGGCTTGTTGAGTTGTGTGTAAACCAGACCTATATTGTTGAGCACTTGGTAATAGTTGGGGTTTAGTTGAAGGCATTTTTTGTAATTGGCCAATGCTAGGTCGAGGTTATTCTGTTCTAAGTAAACATTACCAATGTCATTATAGATTGGATAATAATCAGGTTTTAGAGCCGTTATGTGTTCATAATATGTGATCGCCTTATCAAGGTAGCCCATGTGCTTGTTGGCTATGCCAATTTGTCGGAGTGATTCAATATGATTGGGTTTGTATTGTAGAACTTGTTCAAAAATAGTGATGGCATCTGGATAGTTCTTTTGTTGAATAAGAATAATACCCAGATTAACCGCATGTGTAAGGCTATTTGATAGTTTGAGTGCTTTTTTTGTTACTGATTTTGCTTCATCAAGGCGGTTCATTTTAGCCAGGAGTTGACCGTAATTGGATAGAAAGTCAGGTTGGTCTGGATAAAGAGAGAGAGCTTTTTTTATCAAGCTTTCTGCTTCTTGATAATGTGCTCTGTCCATATAAATGAGACCCAACAGGTGAAGCGCATCAATATGATTACTGTCAGCCTCTAATAGCTGTTCATACAGTGTAGCAGCTTTATCCAACTCACCTGCCTGGTGCAGTTCCATTGCCTGAGATAGTTGAGGTATTGGCATTGTTATGCGGTAACTTTAGCTAATTCTGATACAGTTATGTCTGACGCAGCTTCATTATTTTCAAATTTACGCCAGGCCTCTTTAAGCGCTAACTCAAAATTTCGTACATATTTTGGCGTGTCAAACAGAGGGTTGGTCTCTCTGTTATTGACTAATTGTTGAATTAATGAGTTATAAAAATTCGTATCGTTTGCACACCTTACAGCAATATCAATATATTCTTGGTGAGAGTTAGCAATAAGATTATTTAAACCACATGTGTTAAGCATACTGGCGCATGCACGGGTAGCATGAGTTTCACCAAGATAAGTTACTATTGGTAGATTCATAGAAAGCACATCAAATGCAGTTGTATGTGCTCCATAAGCAAAACTATCAAGTGCTAGGTCAATATGTATATGTCTGGCTAGATGTGCTTCTTTTGTTACAAAATCGGCATAAATAAGTCTATCTTGTGCAATGTTATATTCTTGTGCGATGTTTGAGTAAGAGTCTTTAGCCGCTTCGTTAGTCATTCCTAGCCATAAAACACTGTTATCAACTCGTTCAAGAATTTTCATCCAGCAACGAAATGTGTCTTCATTATTTTTGTATGGACGATTAAAACTAGAGTAAATAAATTTATCTTCTGGTAGATTGCATTCCTGTTTGCTTGGAACTCTGGAAGCTGCTTTGTGCGATGAGTTTGGTACAAAATAACAATCAGGCATTTCAATGATTTTTTCTGTGTAGTCTTGCCGGTGCTCCAGTGGAGTAACCATCCGGTCTGCAACAAAATAATCGATAAATTCAGCGCCCATCGTTCCAGGATAAGATTGCATATGTATCTGAATGGGTGTCGGCTTTAGGCAGCAAATTCCGCTCCTGGCATTTTCAGTATGTCCCATAAGATTGATCATAATGTCGATATTATGGTCATATATTTCTCGAGCGCATTCTTCGTCATTCATATCTTCGATATCGTGAAAATGGTGAACATTTTTCATGATGATGTCGCGATAACCTGATATGTCACCACGTCCGCCAATGGATAGAGCGTGAATTTCAAATTGCTCTTTATCGTGGAGGCATAGCATGTTGGTTATATTGTGAGCGGTAGGGTGATTCTTGAAATTTGGTGATATATAGCCAATTTTCAATTTTTCTTTGGGTTCTCTGTTAAAAACAAACCCTAATTTGTCTCGAATACTATACTGTGCACGTAAACTAAAGTCGCAATAGTTTTTGGATAAGGCTTGTATTTTATGATTATCAATCCCTGCATAAAGTGACATAAACGGTGTGATTAGAGCTTCCTTTCCTTCTTCAACAGCTTTCATACACAAATCAATATATTTTGGCTTTGCTGTTTTGAGAGCCGTATAGTCACATGATTCATCTAGTTTGTGAATAAGCAGTGTCATGGTATAGAGATCATCTGGATCATTTTCTAAACCTTTATTAATGGCGTCCATTTCGGCCCCCATCCCTAAACTATTAAGGAACCCACCTTTCATACCTACGATTTTAGAACGTAGCTGAGGGTTATCGTTAAATAGTTTTCCTATATATTTATTGCCTTCTTCAAAGCGGCCTGCATATTTAAATGCAAGGCCAACACTGTTATAGCCGTGTTCAAAGTCTGGTTTTAATGTTAAGCATGTTTTAAATGCATCTACAGCTAAGTCATATTCTTCAAGATAGAGATATGTATTTCCTAGGTCATTGAACGTGAGGTAGTTTTGGTTATCCAGACTAATTGATTTTTCTACACACGTGAGCGCTTTGTGATAATCTTCATTTCCTCGGTATGCGCTGCCAAGTATCCGAAAAGATTCTGGGTCATTAACAGATCTTTGGGTGATGTCTTCTAGTAGACGAATGGCAGCCTCAAAATCTTTTTTGTTGATATATAATTGTGCTAACACATTAAAGTAATCAATAGCCGGTTTTAAGGATATTGCTTTTTTAATATAAATGATCGCCTTATCAACTTCGTCCATCATATTATGTAATCGACCATAGTCAAAAATATATACATCGTTATTAGGATCGATACAAATTGCTCTATGAATAAATTTAACTGCGCTACTATAATTTTCTTGGGCCATTTTAATATGCCCTAGCATATGTAAGGCATCAGAATGATTCTTATTAAAGGAAAGAACCTCTTTATAGAGTTCTTCGGCCTCTTTTGTGTGGCCTGCTTTGTGTTGTTCAGCTGCTTTATCAAAAATTTCCTTTAATGTTGCCATATCCCCCTCTTAAGTCATGTATAATGTTAATTAAAACGTGTTGCTTTTAGGAAAGCCAGTAGGTGGCAGTCTTCCAGCGGTGCCACGCTTGTTAATCCATGCAAGTAAATCTGTTTCGGTCCGTATTTTTTTGCCCAGTTGCCAACTTAATCCTTCCTCGCGAACAAAACATTTTGCATCGGACAAGCCTCCTTGCTTGTAACGCTGCAAAATGACACCGGCACCTTTTTTCATCACTGGAATTTCGTCGATATCAAAAATTAATAATTTACGATTCTGACCGATAACAGCTACTGAATCTCCTGTGACAGGCGTGCAAACTACACCCGTTAAACCTGCCGACAAGTTTAAAACTTGTTTACCATTTTTGGTTTGTGCCACGACATCTTCGGCAGGCACCACAAATCCACGACCTGCATTATTAGCCAGTAATATTTTAAGGTCATCATTATAAATGAGTAAATTAACAATATGGGTGCGCTCATCCATGTCCACAAGTAGTCGCATTGGATCGCCATGACCTTTGCCGCCAGATATGGTATTGCAGCCAATAGTATAGAATTTGCCATTATCTGTAAAAACCAACAGACGGTCAGTTGTATGTGCTTTAAGCACAAATCGTTCTTTGTCTCCGTCTTTATATTTAACACTTGAGACATCGTCTGTATGGCCTTTTAACGCTTTTATCCAGCCATGTTCGGAGCATAAAATGGTAATGGGTTCTTTTTCAACAAAGGCTTCGATAGAGACTACGACAGATTCGGCGGCTTCTTCAAGTTGTGTACGTCTTGCACCAAGTTCAGTTTGTTGCCCAAATTGCTTTTTGGTTTCTCTTACCTGGTCACTTAATACTTTTTTACGAACTTCTTCATCATCTAAAATGGTAAGCAAATGTGCTTTTTCTTCGGATAATGCATCATGTTCTTTCTTGATTTCAATTTCTTCTAGCTTACGAAGCGAACGCAAACGCATGTTAAGGATGGCTTCAACTTGAACATCAGAAAGCTTCCATTTTGCGATCATGACCGCTTTTGGATCATCTTCTTCTCGAATGATTCTAATGACTTCATCAATGTTGAGATAAGCAATTAATAAACCATCAAGTACTTCGAGTCGGTGGTCGATATTCTTAAGCCTATATTTCGTACGACGAATTAAGACCTCCAACCGGTGGGCAATAAAAGCATTTAAAACTTCACGCAAGTTCATGACACGTGGTGCACCATGTGCGTCAAGAACGTTCATGTTAAGGCTAACACGTACTTCCAAATCCGTGGTTTTAAATAAAGACTCCATGAGCATTTCTGGGTCGACACTGCGGCTCTTAGGGTCAAGGACAACGCGGATATCCTCGGTGGATTCATCACGAATATTACCAAGAAGTGAAAGTTTTTTTGCTTTATAGAGGTCAGCAATTTTTTCAATTAGCTTGGATTTTTGTACTTGGTAAGGAATTTCTGTGATGACAATTTGGTACATGCCATGGCTTAGTTCTTCTTTTTCCCATTTGGCACGCAACCTAAAAGAACCTTTGCCGGTTTCATAGGCTTTTAAGATATTTTCTTGTGACTCTACTAAAATACCACCTGTAGGAAAATCAGGTCCTGCTACATGGGTAACCAAGGTGTCGATGGAGGCATTGGGATGTTTGATTAAATGCAAGACCGCATCGCATAATTCCCCTGCATTGTGAGGTGGGATGCTAGTTGCCATACCCACAGCAATACCTTCAGATCCGTTAGCTAGAAGGTTAGGGAAGTTACTTGGCATAACAATGGGTTCTTCTTCAGAACCATCATAGGTCGGTTGAAAATCAACCGTGTCACTATGAATATCTTCCAAAATGGCGATAGCGACATTTGTAAGTCTGGCTTCTGTGTAACGCATAGCGGCAGCGTTGTCGCCATCGATAGAGCCAAAATTTCCTTGGCCTTCAACTAATGGGTAACGTACAGCAAAATGCTGTGCAAGGCGCACCATGGTGTCATACACGGCAGTATCGCCATGGGGGTGATATTTACCAATAACATCTCCAACCACGCGGGCGCATTTTTTAAATCCTGATTTCGGATCAAGCTTTAATTGAAGCATTGCGTAAAGCAGTCTGCGGTGAACGGGTTTAAGCCCATCGCGCACGTCTGGCAGAGAGCGTGACGTAATAGTAGATAGTGCATATGCCAAGTAGCGCTCACCAAGCGCTTGGCCAAAATCTACGGGATGAATATTATTGTCTTCTTTGGTCATAAAACTTCTGCAGCGATCGTTTGAGCAACCACCTGACCAAGACGTATGCGCGCTGAGGGTAATTTATGGTAACGAGTGCCCTGGTCTGGATGGAACACGTATTTATTAAGGAAATAGGTGCTAAGATCAAGTCCATTTTTTAACTCAGAGACGGTTTTTGTTGCATTTGAATCAATAAGAAATTGAGGGAGGGCGAGTAAACGGTCTTTATAGGGCTCTCCAGCTTGTGCACAAATGGCAGCGCCTGACTTCGGTGATACGTATATTAAATTTTCATGACCTCCTGTTGCTGCACATTTATCTAAGCTAAGGCGAAATCCAAGTTCACTTAATAAAATAATTTCAAAGCGAATATAATTTGCTAGCCATTGCAAATGCGAGCTATCTTTTAGTTCATGTAAAAACATATCCACAATTTGGAAAAGTCTTTGATGTGGGTCACGTTCTGCCAATGTACATTCAACAAGTGAGCAAACACTACATAACACAACAAGTTTTAGCTGACTTTCAAGGCACCGGGCAGAAATAGGTGTGATTAATTGTGCTTGAAAATTACCCAATTGCTCTTCTAGTCTACCACGCCATGTGATATCAACTTTATTTCCCGGCATGTATATAGCACGGTTATTTTTATTAGTAACGCCACGTACAAGGCCTTTATGAAGTCCATGCTCCAGTGTGAAGCTAGTGACTATTGCACTAGAGTCGCTATATTTACGCGTGGATAAAATTATTGCTTGATCAGTCCATTGCATGGTTATACTCTATTGTCCTTTACTTCCCCAATTTCCATAATCAAATGGTTTTTCTCCGATGCAGTATTCTGAAGTAAGTGACAATATTTTGTCAATATGCAAAGACGCTAGTCAATTAATTCTTCAATATGTCAATAAGCAAGAAGTTGAGCGCAAAGATGATAATTCGCCAGTAACCAATGCTGATGTAGCAGCCAATGAATTTATTGTTAATAAACTTAAAGAGCTTACACCAAATATTCCAATTATTGCGGAAGAGTCTGCCAATACACCCTTTACAGATCAAGAAAGAGATCAGGCATTTTGGTTAGTGGATCCGCTTGATGGTACCAAAAGCTTTATCAGGGGTGAACCATATTATACGGTGAATATTGCACTTATTGAAAACCGTGTTCCTAAAGGTGGAGCAGTGGTAGCACCTGCGATGAATGATGCGTATTTTGTTGGTACAGATGGTAAGGCATATAAACAACATGCAAATCAAGATGCAACTGTGATTTCAGTTCGTGATATTCCACAAGAAGGAATAACGTTGGTCGCCAGTAATTTTCATCGCAGTGGTCAGGTGGATCAGCTTATACAATCAATACAAGGCTTACATGAGGTTAAGACGATCTCCAGTTCGATAAAATTTTGTCTGGTAGCAGAGGGTGTTGCTGATATCTATCCTCGATTTGGACCTACCATGGAATGGGATACTGCAGCAGGCCATGCAATTTTATTGGCAGCTGGTGGTAAAATGGTGACCATGCAGGGTACGGAATTTTGCTATGCCAAAGATGAGTTCAGAAATGGCGGCTTTATGGTTTCGTCGTGTGCTACTTATGAAAACGCTAAATCACTTATTGCTTAGCTTTTGTTCCACCGCATCCCAAAACATTGCTCCGGTATTTTTGTCGTAGAGCTGGTTAATGTGCCATAAGCCGGTTGGTGAAGTCACATTGATTTCAGTTAAAAAACCATCAATGACATCGATGCCAACCAGCATCAGTTCTTTTTGTTTGAGAATGGGTGACAATGTGTCACATATGGCAATGTCTTTTTCAGATAGTTGTGTAGCCTCTGCGCTGCCACCTTGTACAAGATTTGACAAAATATTTCCCTTTTCAGGGACACGGTTGATTGCTCCGGCTACTTCACCGTTAATAAAAATAATGCGTTTATCACCCTCGGATACTTTTTCAATAAAAGCCTGAATCATCAACGGCATAGGGTGTTTTTCTGTGATGTGACTATAAGCACTTACGAGCGAGTCTTTATTGGTAGCATGTAATATGTCATTGCCTCCATGTGCATATAAAGGTTTAAGAATAACGTCCTGATGCAAGTCAAAAAATGCTTCACAATGATCCAATGTGTAACAAATGCGAGTATCTGGCATGTGCTGAGCAAAATGCGTAACAAATAATTTTTCTGGACAATCGCGAACTGTATTTGGTGGGTTAATAACCAATGTACGTGGGTGAATATTTTCTAGTAAGTAAGTGTAGGTGAGGTAGTTCATGTCAAAAGGAGGGTCTTGGCGCATGAGTACCACATCCATGTTACTAAGGTCCACAATTTCTGTGTCTTGTTTTGTGACATGGTGGTTGATGTTGTCATGCACTGTTACTGCTGTAACACGTGCTCTTAGCTCTTGACCCTCACTATACATGTCATGTGGTTGGTAGGTGTATAAACTATGTCCACGAGCTTGTGCTGCTAACATCAGTACAAATGTTGAATCCCCATGTACCTTAATGGACTCAATGGGATCCATTTGTACGGCAATCTTAAGTGCCATCATTAGCCTCTCTCGGGATTATCTTTAAGGCGTACATGGCTAACTACTTTGTCGACACCCTTGATAGTGCTGGCCATGTGAGTAAGTTCATCAAGCTCTTGCTGATCCCGGGCGATGCCCATTAGATAAACCGTGTTACGAATAACGTCGATTGAATAATTAAGAGTCCGAATGTTTCTGGCAAATAACATTTTGGTTTTTAATTGAGTAGCAATCCAGTTATCTTTGGCTATATGCTTTAATTTTTTTTGAGAACGAGGTTCAATTTTAATTTCATTAATAACCTCTTTCACGCCTTCTACTTGCCATGCCAGGCGTACTGCATCAATGCGGGTTTCGCTAGTATCTACCACCCCAGTTAATAAAACACGCGCTTCCACTACCTCAACATTAACTCCTGCAAGAAGGTCTTGAGCATTTTGTCTCAGGTATTTTTCTTTGACTGAGGCCCAAATGCCAGTGTCATCAACGGCTGTGCCTACAGAGCGCTCTTGTGCAAGTAACACCCCTGTGGTTGCTACCGCGCTCACCGCTGCAGTCACGCATGACTGTAAGGTGCTCATACAAAAAAGAATAAAAAATATGCGTAAAAAAGTCATGATGCTTACCTAACAATCAAAATAAACGATTTTACCGATAATCTTAAAGCAAAAATCCTCATTTTTCTATGAGAAAATGTTGTTCGGTAGGGGCAATTCTTTATTGATTGAATGTAATGTTGGTATTCGTGATAAGGCAGTTCAGAAAGGTGATTCACTAACAAAACAAGAGCTTGATTTTATTAAGCAGCTTTACATCAATTATTATTACTTAGAATCAGAGGGCCTAGAATTTAGTACTCCTACTAATATTGCTGAGCGTATGTGTGATACTTTAGCAAGTGGCCATTTTACGTTACAAGATGTGATTGATGCACCCACGTTAGTTGATTTACAAAGGATTATTATGCCATGGGGGCGTCACTGCTGTAAACTATACACGAATGTGTATAGGCACGGCACAGTGGAGTTTAGAGAGCATGTGGGTACAACAAATAGTCATCAAATATATGCTTGGCTTGCACTGGTTGATCATATGGTAGGTGTAAGTAAAGATATGGTTAAGGAAGTGGGAGCGCCTACATTTCCGAATGAATGCCAAAAAACTTCATTATTTAAGGCGTTATCCGACTTCTATGTTCATACGCCATTGGTTGCAGAGGATGCTAGTGACGACAAAACAAAAATACTAAGACCATTGACGGATAAAGTCAATGAAGAGTCCGTAGGGCTTCGGTTACAAGGAGAATTAGCATTTTATAAGCATAATGGGCACACATGCTGGAGTGCTATGGTATAATGCCGCAGCTTCATTTGCGGATAAGAAGAAGGTAAGAATTTGTACTGTTTTGGTGAGCAAGTGAAAAAGCCCTAGCTCTAGGGTTGGTGGTGCTTGTCGCGCTGTAGCGCATTAGCACGAAGGTAAAAAAGAAGTGGATATAGTGAGCAAATCAGTGCCGTTGTAGCTAAATCATTATTGGTGTTATTTAACTTTTGCAACAGTTGCTTCTTTTTGTGCTTTTTCGAGAGCTTCTGCAAAGTAACCTTGTTGCTTTAACGCATCACCCAATTGTTGATATTGAGCTATATTTTTATGGTTTTGTTTAGCTCCATCATGAAAATGATCAATTGCTAAAGGCCAATTGACGCCATTACATTGGTAACAAATAACCCTAATGGGATGGTTTTGGTTTCTTGAGTTTGGCTTAAGTTCGAATATATCACCCTCAAGTTTTTTGATATCATAACGCATTTCCTTAAAAGGCCTTAGGTCTGCATCTTCGAAAACCGTTTTTGCTTGCTCTAACAAGCCATTTAGCGCTGTTTCAAAAGCTATCTTTATACTAGAGCGTCTTATTTGATCTTGTATATCTGTGGTTTTAAGAATACTGGACACAGGTGGTACTTCATCGGTAGGGGCTTGCGTTGGAGTAGGGCCTTTTTTAGCGACAGCTTTGCCAGAAGTGTAAGATAAATCTTGAGCTTCAACAAACAGACAGCTGGTTCCGCTTGCAGGTACAGGAAGGTTGCTGATTTGGCATTTGCTTGTGACATCTGAGGAAATAACCACACCACTAAGCGAGAGACGCACATTTTGATCGAGAGCGGCTGCATTGATACTTCTGTTGTAATCATTTTTTTGTTTGAACATTGGATCTGTTAAATTTACAAAGTACAAATCATGGTCAGAGTTATATTTAAGGCCAAAGGAGACGCAACATGTTAATACACCACAAACTACAGGGTCTGTAATTGGACCAGTTAAATAAGGTCCGCAGCCTGTAATTTGTTGGACATATGGTGTTGCACATCCGGCCATACTACCATATATAACACTGGATGTTTTATTAAGAATTTTAGCAAATATACTAACAGAACCCATTACTTTGATTTGTTTTTCAAAAGCTGGCAAGTGCTTTTGAATGAAATATAAAAGTCTCTTTTGTTCTAATTTGGTATTGCCTTGAGTAATCTGATTGATTGCATAGTGAAAAAGAAACTTTGCCGAAATTGGTTCGCCATGTATCAACCGATCAATGAGTGATTCCTTTGTTGTTTCATCTCGATATGTTTTTTTTACATCGCTAAGTTTACGCGGGCGATACTGATTATTTATAAGTTTACTCTTTGCCTCATCAAATAGCTCAAATGCTTTTTGTAAACATAGGTTAACTACATATTTTTCAGTCAGATCCTTATTGCCTGCTTGATTGCGAATCATGTCCATAATAAGCTGGTTGGCTTTGTCCTGTAATGATTCATCTATCGTTGCGTATAGGGGGGTAAGTTGTTTTTCAGCAATTGTAACAACGGCGTTTTGTACAGGTCTTGCCGCTTGTACGGCTTGATGTGTTTCTGAATCTGTAAAAAGATAAGCCAAGGGAGCTCGAGCTAATACAAAAAGTGTGTCGCCCCAGCTAAGAGTTCTGTCTGTATTGATAATAACTGATAGGGTTGCAACAATGCGTTTAACCTTATGGCTGTTTTGATCAAAAAATTTTTTAAGTTGTCTTCGCTCTTCTCGGGTTAATTCTACAGGCATTGGAATTCACGTATAATAGATTATATGATTTTGTGCGTATTATAAGATTTTAAGGGTGGTGTGTCAACGTTAATATGCGCATTGCCGTGATATGTTAACGTTGCTTTAATAGTACATCCCTTGCTTCATTTATTTGGCTAGCCAAAAAAGTGGAGCCACCAGTATCCGGGTGGTTTTTTTTAATGAGCTTTTGGTGTGCATTAAGAATTTCTTGCTTGGTAGCGTGCCTACTAACTCCTAAGATTTCGCGGGCTTGGTCAGCTGACATCTTGCTTTTATTATTTGTATTTGGTTTAGATGATTTATTGAAAATTGACTTGGCTTGCTTATACATCATCAAGCCAGTAAGTGCTCGTTGTATAAAAGGGAGTAATGCAACAATCGCACCCAGTACAGGTTGGCCAAAGCGTATGAGAAATGCACATGCTACAAATGCCGTCGCAATATAAAGCACCATTTTGGGAGAATAATTAAAGTGTTTTTTGGCGTAATACAATGTGTACCAACCAATGCCAACAACTGCTAGGGCAATAAAAAGTTTTATCAGCATTATTATTTACGCAGTCGCAGGCTGAGCCTGGGCGGCGTGACGTTCTAGCGGTGGCTGACCTAAATGTACCGGTTCGCCGGTAAGGTTCAAAAATTGCATGAATTGCTGCAACTCTCTGCGAGCTGCAATGTGAGCCATGCTTGTTGGAATCCCTGTTTCTTGGTCTACCAAATCCAAAAGTGAAAGACCGCGTAAAAATAATTCGCGGTAAATAACCCGCTCACTAAAGCCAACCCCATGACGAAAGCCAAGATGCTCCGACAAAATTTCTACCGCTTTTGCCATTTGACGTTTGTTATTGGCGTCCAAATTACTAAGGCGGTTTCGGAGCACTACCCAGTCAGCTTTTGGCTGATTTAGCTTGCGCCTGTGGGCTTGAAGTTTGGTAATCATTTTGCCGTATACGCCGCTATCTTCTAGTTCAAATGTACTTGGGTCAAGACGCCCTAAAACATCTAAATCCACAAAACTATCGTTGATAGGGGTGACAATGGTGTGTGCTACAGAGTGTGCTAGGCGTGACAAGAAGGTGTCATTACCGGGTGTGTCAATGACAATAAACTGCCCTTTTTTGCTGGCGGCACTAAGACACTTAGAGAAGCGTTGTTGTTCATCGCGTTGTGAAAATTCCATGGAATCCAGCTGACTTTTATTGACAATAAAGTGCGATGGAAAAGGAAGTCGAATATTTTTATTCAACATAAAACGACGACGATTCTCTAAATAATGAGAAATAGAACGTTGTCGAGAGTCAATATCAACACTACAAACCTTATGGCCGTCATATAAAAGGCTTAATATGATATGAATAGATAAAGTGGTCTTTCCAGCTCCACCTTTTTCATTGCCAACCGCGATGATGCGTGCATCTTCTGGCAAGCGAAGGTCCGATAACATCATGATTCATGACTACTTTTATGGTTGCACACGTGTAAATACTACCATGGCATAAATTTCTCCTTGTTGCAAGATGGTAAGTAAAAACTTACTGCCGAAAACTGTGGGTATTTTTAACTTGAAAGATATGCAAAATCGCCCTAACGTGTGTTTGCATATTTTAAGTGATAAAAGAACGTAAAGGATCAATAAGTTATGGTATCTAATGTAGTTGAATATACAGAAATTAATCAAGATGATAAAATAGATGCGGAAGGCTATGTTCTGTTGCCGTCAAGTATATTGATTGCGTATGGGGAAGTAATGCTTCCAGGTTATATTAAAGCATTTGCCAATGGAGAAGGTATTTTCTCATCAGGATATGGTAGGGTTACTGTTCAAGGTGATATTGGCACTGAAGACGAGCATTTGCAACAAGTTGAAGTTGTGGATGAGTTGGATATAGAAGGTTCGTTGTATGCTCAAACTCTTGAGTTGTATAATGATTCATATCTAAGAATTGGTAAAACCGGTCAAGAAGAGACACTCATTGTATCTGCAGACATTAAAGCGTTGTCGCATGACTTTACAACGGTTCTAGTGAAACAAGATGCTAATTTTAAAGGAAATATTGGATCCTATGATGCCTATGTTGGATATATAGGCGTTTCAGATGCTCAAGTATCATTCTCTGGGGATGTATTTGTAAAAAATATTGGCTTAGGTCAATACGATTCAGATGAAACAAGTATAACCTTTGAAAGTGATACACATCAGGATATATTTGCAAATATTAAGACGCATACAACCCATACAAGTAGTGTTTACTTCAATAGTGATGCAACTGCATACGGAGAAATAGGTTCACAAGTAAGTCTTTTAGAGCACGTAAAAATTGATAATGGTGCTGAAGTTAGAATATACCAGGATATATATGCTGATACGATTGAAGTAACGGGCCACGGTAGCCGCTTTATAAGTCATGAGCATGTCCTAAACGGTAATGTGATTATAGGTCAAGGGGCAACAATGGCTCCCGTAAATCTTGTGCAAGTTACCAAAGATCTTACCGTTTATGGTAATATTGATCTAGCAGTGGGTACGATGATTGTAGATGATCATCTGGGTGCAGAAGAAGATACCACTGACAATTTATTGGAATTGGCGAATACTTCAACTGTTAGCGTTGTAAAAGATGCCTATATTGCAAGAACCATAAAGGTTGATAGTGCGACTATTAGCGAAGGTTTTATTATTGATGTGAAGGCTGAAGGTGGGAATAGATCTGGGTATGTAGAGCTTGGTAGTGAACAACAAATTATTTCTGTTGATAATAATATAACTTACACAGGCGCGGATGCGTCAGAAATCGAAGTAACTGATAATCATGACTTTTTTGATTTTGAGGCTTCTATTGATGAAGACGGTTTAAAACTCACTACCGTGGTTGCTGAGAGTGTTAACCATATTATAGCCTCTAGAGTATCTGGATATGACTTTAATGTTGCTGTTGGAGAATTTGGTCAAGCAAACTTTATCTCTGGAACAAGTGAGGGTGATTTTATACTCACAGGTGATGGTAGTGATTACGTATCTACCGGAGCAGGTGATGACAGTATCTACAGTTATTTTGGCGGCCAGAAAATAATATTTGCAGGTTCTGGTGATGATAATTTAAGTCTGGTTCTTGAGGGTTTAAGTGATACTTATGCTAATATGGGATCTGGCAATGACAGTGTTAGTTTATACATTGCAGAAGGAAATGCTAGTTTTGATCTGGGTGATGGTGATGATAATTTTAAAGCTACCTATAGTTCCGATTCTTCTGAATATGACATAAGACTTGGTCAAGGAAGCGATGTGGTTCATGCCATGAACGATAAAGCTAACTACATAATTGATGCATCAGAAGGTAAAAATGTTGTCTTTACTGGAAGTGGTGATGATTATGTAAAAACGATAAATTTAGGTTTTTATGGCCAAGAGCAATATAACTTTATCTACACTGATAAAGGTAATGATGTAGTGGATGCTAAAGAAGGTGATTTTGTTTTTGCCGGATATGGTGATGATGTCATTAGACTTCACGACATTGGTCACTTTGAGTCTTCTAGCTTAACTTCTTATATTCATGGTGGAGATGGTGATGATACTATTATTGTTGGAGCAGAGGTTAATGCACTTTCTAACTTCAAGAGAACTCAATCAACAGTGAATATTTTTGGCGGAGAAGGTGAAGATACGTTTGAATTTGGAGGTTTACCTAATAATATACCGTCAGATCTTTTTGCTAATTATGTAATTCATGATTTTAATGCTCTAGAAGATACTCTTGATTTTACCAACCTAGAAGGATTCACGGTAGACGGTTATGGTTCTTTAGGAGAAATAGGATCATTTGTTACTGATGAAGGAAACACAGAGGTTACCTTTAAATCTTATACAATAGAAGCAGCCTTTCCTGGTGGTTGGCTTCATTATGTTGAAGTTGATAAAACATTACTTACCCTCATTGGAGAGCATGACCTTACTGAGGCAACTATTTTGGTATAATACTGTTTTTTTGCATATAGCTTAAAATAATGGTCTGTGGCCATCAAGTGATGCTTGGTGGCTGCTTTTATTTGCGCAAGATTGCGATTTATGCTAAAACCAAAGCGATAACGTAAAATAAAAAATGATCATAAGGTCTATATTAATCGTAAATAAAAAAGCCCTTTGGGTTGGTTCACGATTAATAAATTAGCAAAGAAGGGAAATATTATTATGCCAATAGTCAATAGTACTGATCCGCTTGTTATTACATCCGACATCATTGATTCAGATGGTTATGAACTAAGCTTAGGAGGTGTTGTCACGGTTGATGCCATTGAAGGTGCCGATGGTGGCTTTTTTGATGTAGAGCTTCATACACGATTTTTTCCTACTTCGCCTAATAGTGGTAGGGTTGATTTTATATCCGGAACAACGTTATTAACGGGTGCTCCTGACAGTTCATATGGCTTGGGTACGCCCGATAGAAAGCTACAAATGGTGACAATTGGTGAGACTACAGGACTGACATTGACAACTTCTGTGGCAGCGCAAACGGTTAATTTTAGTGGTGCTAATAGTGCACTCCAGATAACCGGTGGTAATATTATTGATGCTAATTTAACAACCAGTACCGACAATACAGGTATCTTTGGTACGTTTGGAAGTGTAACGGTGACTGGAAGTATTGGTGAAACTTCATTATGGCTTACTTCGGTGACATTATCGGGTGCCTTTGGTACGAATATCACAAATGTGCATGGTTCATTATTTTCTAGAAATGTGACATTTGAAACATCGGATACAACCTTAATTATTGGACAAGAAACACAAGCTGGGCCTTTGTCCTTTTTTGCTAACGTGACTACAAACACCGACAGAACTGGCGAGTTGATTTTTAACCAGGGCACTACTATATCTGGAAATATTGGTGAGTCTGACATGGCTCTTCAAGAAGTGAGATTTGTTGAAGGGGATTCATCTCATAGTCAGTCTATCTATGCTGATTTTATCCAAATTCAAGATGGCGCTAGCCTTACCCATGATGGTTTATTGCAAGCCTCTAAAGTTACAGTAGATAATGGTGCTGCATTGATTATTTCGGGCGAAGACAACGATTTGCAAATCAGTGGCGATTTTGTGCTTTCGGGTCATGCGAGTATCGGTAAAAATCAAATCAATGTGGATGATTTTACAAGCATTGGCAATGGTGCTAGTTTAGATCTTTCACTAAATACCAAGGGTGAATCGGTTGGTATTACTACTGGTAGCGTGAATCTTTTTGGTAATAGTACGATTCATTTGGATGTCCAAGATGGTGATAGAACTCAATCATTATCATCAGAAGGCATTTTTACCATTATTGATGCTGATACGGCATCAATATCAGGTAGTGCCGGTAATATTACTGTTGAGGATAATTATGATTTCTTTGACTTTAAAGTGTTAACCAATGGTAGCGATATACAGCTAAGTGTATTTGTAGCTGATGATGTGCAGCAAGTAGATGGTACTAATTCACCTGATTTTCTAATGAGCTTTGATCATAGTAAAAAGGCGGTTTTTGAATCTGGCTTAGGTAACGATTTTATCTATTCGGGGTATAATCGGGATCACATTACCCTTAATGGTGGCAATAATATTGTTTATGACCTTGGCGGAGAAAACGTGGTACGGTCTTTAGGAGGTGGTAATGACATTATATATACTATATCCGGTGGCCGTGACATTATAGATGTTCATGGTGGTAGTAATATTATTAGATCAGACGGTGGTAACGATGAAGTATCGTTAATTGGCGTTGGTGATAACACCGTTGAGCTTGGCTCAGGTGCTGACCAACTTGAATCGATTACGGTGAGCGGCAATCTTTTTGTGAATGCAGGATCGGGTAATGACACCATTAACCATACTGGAGTTGGTAATGGTAAAGATGTGATCATGGCAGGTCGAGGTAATGATGTGGTGAATCTTACGGCAGGTTCATTTGATGCAAGTATGTTTGTGGATGCAGGTCAAGGTAATGACCATATAGTGGTGCTTGGACTTGCGGACGCTACTATTAATGCAAATCAAGGACGAAATTTTGTGTTCACCAGTAACGGTGACGATAAGGTAGCTACCGTAGGAAGTTTTGATCAAGATGGCGTTTATACTGCGGTAGACCCGGTTGCTACATCAGTTGATAAAACAAGTAATCTGGTTGTTACGGGTGTTGGCGATGATATGATCTATGCCAAAGAAGGTGATACTATTCTTTCAGGTAGCGGCAATGATCAGGTATTTATTTATAACACAGATACTGATACTGCAATTGATTCTGAAACAATAACGCATGTTAGTACCGGCGCGGGTAATGACGTGATTACCATTAATCAATTAGAAGAATTGGGTTTAGGAACAAACCAGCTTTTGTTAAATGGTGGAACAGGTGAAGATCAGTTTGTATTTACCGGGAATATAGATACTGACTTTCAAGGGCAGCGTATCATTGAAAATTTTGAAACTGATCACGATAGTCTTGATTTTTCAAATATCAGTGGTCTTTTGGGCAGCCTTGTTATCGATTGGTCCGTCAACGAAGATGGTAATACTGACATTGCACTTTCAGATTCAGCGGTAGCAGGTCCTGTTGATACTGTGTATCTTACTCTTATTGGTGAATACGACCAAGAAGATGTCACAATTATTTAAACACTGCCTAAGGATCTAAAATCGAGTTTTTTATAAGTGGCATTAAAATTAATTGCCAAGACACATTAAATTATCAATAAGCCTTGTATTGTCAAGACGTGCAGCACCAAGCAAGCGATAATGCTCGGTTGTGTCGTTAATTGGCTCTAACGTGTCAGCATCTCTGAGCTCAAGGTAATCAACACTATCAAAGCCTGCTTCAATGAGCTTGGCTTGGTGTTGGGTAAGTTGTTGGTGATAATTAGATAAATCAATGGTGTTACTTAAGTTGGTTAGGCAAGCAAATAATGAAGGGGCGATAGCACGTTGTTTTTTATTTAAATACTGGTTACGAGAAGACATTGCCAGGCCATCAGCATCTCGTAAAATAGGACCTCCAATAATGGAAGTGGGAATGTTAAGTTCGCGTACAAGTTTTTGAATAATCAATAATTGTTGGTAGTCTTTCTCACCAAATACAGCAATTGTTGGCATTACTTGCATGAGCAACTTGGTAACAATAAGACATACGCCACCAAAAAAATGTGGCCTGGGTTGACCTTCTAGCCAGCTGCCAATGGGGCCAATATCAATGCTGGTTGAGAAACCATCTGGATACATGAGTTCATCAGAGGGAAGGTAGACAATGTCAGTACCGTTGGCTTCAAGTAATTCAAGGTCAGTTTGTTCTTGCCGTGGGTAGGTAGCAAGGTCCTCATGTGCTGCAAATTGGGTTTTATTAACAAAGATACTGGCAACCACCATATCACTTTTTTGTTGTGCAATATGTATAAGTGACAGATGTCCATCGTGCAAGGCGCCCATGGTAGGTACAAACCCAATATGTTTTTTCTTGCTAGTAAGAGCGTGAAGTTCAGAAACAGTTCTAGCTACGTGCATAGATGGCTCGTGGAGCAAGGTTAAGAAAATGCTGCAATAATAGTTCTGGATTTATTTGTCCAAACTTACATTGGTCTTCCAAGTCAGCGAGCTTTTTGAGCATCATACTGATTGATGGCCGCGATAATTTGCTAATATGCTGCTTAAATAACGCCTTGTGCTTAAAAAATACCGGTGGTTTGAGTTGTGAAATGGCTTGGTCACTGGATGCTCCTGCATCCATATGAGAACGTGCAATATGCAGGCGCATAAAATAATAACTTAGTGTACGAATAATGGTGATGGGGGCAATATTTTCTGATAGTGCACGTGATAATGCGTGATCAATATGCTTAGCATCGGCATTAGCACAAGCATGGCAAAGTGCATCCAAAGACATTTCTACGTTATCTGTGATACAGGTATCAACATCTTCTGCGTTGATAGTGCCGTTAAAGTTTTTGTAGAGCATGAGTTTTTCAAGCTCACTTAATACCACCAAGCGATCACCACTAAAACGGTGTGACAGTAGGTCAATAGCTTCGGATGTAGCATTCATGTTATTGGTTTTAAGGGTGTCCATAATAACACGCCTGATTGTGGCAACATCGTCTTTGTAACAGGCAATTGCTGCTAGGTGTTTTTGTGTTTCAAAGAGTTTTCTCAGTGCAGATGAGGCTGCTAAGTCGCCGGCAGTCAATAGTAACATATGCTGGCCGGTATAGTCTTTGATGATTGACTTTAAGGTAGGGGTGATGGTGCCATCCACACCATCAATAATAATCAGTCGCCGACCTCCGGTTAGGCACATGGCATTAAGATTGTCGGTTAATAACGCCGGATCTTTCTTAATGTCTTTAAATACAAGATGTGTAATTAGGAAAGGGTCTTTGGGATCAGCAACAATGGCTCTGGATAGCTTGCGCATGCGGATGCTTGTTAAACCATTATCAGGGCCATAAACAAGTACACCATTTACAGAGTTGTCTGGTTTTTGACAAAAACTATCGGCTTGGGCGGGTTGAATTTTCATTGTGCTACGGCAGATGCAAGCAAAGGTCTGAAGTCTCGGGCCAATGCGGTAATGGTATTTTCGATGGCTTGTTGTTTTGCAATATAGGTTGCATATTCTGAGTCTGTTTTATCATACCCATTTTCACGTTTAAGTGATCCTTGGCGAATAATAGATTGGTTGGCAGTATCAATAAGTTTATAGTTGGCCGTTATAATGGTTCTAAAACGCGTGACTGTACGGTCGCTTTGGATGGCAAGGCCTACTTCGTCGGTATCAAGTGAAACTTCTAGGCGGTACAACGTATTTGTTGATGTGTTATTGTCGATTAAATCAGACAATGTTTGCGAGAATAATTGCCCTTGGCGTGAATGCGGTGTGTTAATGGCAATAGAGGATAATTTGTGGTTATACGTGCTGTTATTGCCGTGAATAGGCGTAAGGCCACAGCTTGTCAGCACAGCCATAGCGCTTATCAATAATCCAGTTACTAGTGTTTTATACCACAACATTGACAATTTTATTTGGGACCACAATGACTTTCTTTACATCTTTCCCTTGTAACGCATTTTGAACTTGCGGGCAAGCAAGAGCTTGCTCTTGGGTAGTGTTTTTATCTTGGTCCTTGGCAATGTCAATAGTAGCCTTAACTTTGCCATTAAGCTGAACGGCAATGGTAATGGTGTCGTCTACCAAAAGAGCTTTATTTTCTACTGGCCATGGAGCCTTGCAAACAAACCCTTCAAACCCAAGTTGACTCCACAGTTCTTCGCATAAGTGAGGTGCCATAGGCTGTAGTAATTTGATGACTGCTTCAATGGTTTCGCTTAATACAGCAATGTCTTCATCTGATGCAGGTTCAAACTTACTGGCCGCATTAATTAATTCACGTACACGTGCAATTGATTTGTTGAGTCTAAAATTTTCAATATCTTCTGTGACGTTGGCAATGGTTTGGTGAGTAAGCTTACGAAGCGCTAATTGCTCTTTAGATAATGCTTCAGGAACAGTATAATGAGTGTTGATATTGTCTTTGTGGCTCATGATCCAGCGCCATACCCGGTTCACAAAACGCCAAGCACCTTCAATGCCGGCATCAGACCATTCTAGATCACGTTCAGGCGGGCTGTCGGACATCATAAAAATTCGTGCTGTATCTGCGCCATAGGCATCAACAATAGCTACTGGATCTACCGTGTTCTTTTTAGATTTACTCATTTTTTGTGAGCGTCCAACGGTTACTGGTTTGCCAGTATCAAGCGTAACAAATCCGTCACCTTGTTTTTTAATATTGTCTGGGGTAATCCAATTGCCGTCACTGTCTTTGTATGTTTCATGGCACACCATGCCTTGGGTCAGTAGTCCTTTAAAAGGTTCTTTTTGATCAATGCGGCCACAATATTCTAACGCGTAAGTGAAAAATCGCGCGTAAAGCAAATGAAGAACCGCATGCTCTACGCCGCCAATATATTGGTCTACGGGCAACCACGTATTGCATGGTTGTTTCTCAACACCATTTTCTGAGGTAGGCGTAATATATCGCGCAAAGTACCAAGAAGATTCAAAAAAAGTATCAAACGTGTCGGTTTCTCGTGTTGCGTCATTACCACATGTGGGACAAGAAGTGTGCTTAAAAGTTGGATGACGCTCCAATGGATTGCCAGCCTGTGATAAATCAACATCTTTTGGTAATTCTACAGGCAATTGATCTATTGGTACAGGTACAGTACCACACTGCGTGCAGTAAATAATTGGAATAGGGCAGCCCCAATAACGTTGGCGCGATACTCCCCAGTCACGTAGGCGATAATGGGTGTTACGTTCTCCTTGGCCCGTTTTTTCCATACGCGAAATAACTTCTTCTTTGGCCTGATCTAAAGCCATGCCATTAAGAAATTCAGAGTTGATGAGCGATCCAGGACCAGTATATGCTTGGGTATCTACTGTAAATGACGCATCACCTTCAGGGGCAATGACCACTGTGACCGGTAAGTCATATTTGCGAGCAAAATCAAGGTCACGTTGATCATGTGCAGGACATGCAAAAATGGCACCAGTTCCGTATTCCATGAGTACAAAATTAGCAATATATAGTGGTATTTCCCAGCTATCATCAAATGGGTGGATTACTTTGAGGCCGGTATCAAAACCTTGTTTCTCGGTTTTTTCAATAATTTCTTCGGCCATACCCATTTTATTACAAGACTCAATAAAGGCTGCAGCATCGGGATTGTTTTGGGCAATTTCAATAGCTAGCGGATGATTGGGAGAGATACCACAAAATGATGCACCAAAAATAGTATCGGGGCGCGTGGTATATACTTGTAGTGTGTCATCACGGTCTTTAATTGCAAAGTCAAATGTTAAACCACTGGATTTACCAATCCATTTTTCTTGCATAATACGAACTTTTTCTGGCCAGTCGTTAAGTGTATCAAGACCTTCAAGTAAGTCGTCTGCAAAATGAGTGATTTTTAAGAACCATTGCTTGAGTTTCTTGCGCTCTACAATGGCACCGGATCGCCAACCACGGCCATCAACCACTTGTTCATTGGCAAGAACCGTGTGGTCCACAGGGTCCCAGTTAACTAATGCTTCTTTTTGATAGGCCAAGCCATGTTCTAAGAACTCAAGAAACATGCGTTGTTCATGCTTATAATAGTCAGGCAAGCATGTTGCTACTTCACGGTCCCAATCATATGAAAAGCCAATCATTTTAAGTTGGTCGCGCATTTCATTGATATTTGTTAATGTCCAGCTTTCAGGGTGAACGCCTCGTTCAATTGCTGCATTTTCAGCTGGAAGGCCAAAGGCGTCCCATCCCATCGGATGAAGAACTTCAAATCCTCTGGCAAGTTTAAATCGTGCGACCACATCTCCAATGGTATAATTTCTCAGGTGCCCCATATGAATGCGTCCAGACGGGTAAGGAAACATTTCTAGAACATAATAATGCGGCTTGTCATCTGACTGATTATTATTTGTAGCAAACAATTTTGCTTCATCCCAGGCTTGTTGCCAGCGAGGTTCTGCCTCGCGGAAATGATAATTGGGTATCGAATGAGCGGTCATAGTAAACCGTGTAGTATAAGAGGGTTACGATGTTGATTTAGAGACACGAAGCTGACGCGCGCGTGTAAGAATTTTATCTTCTAGGTCGCGTGCTACATTGCCAACAACTTTCTGGTCCTGCCAGCCATGTTTTCGTGAGTATTTTTGTTTAAAGACCGCTACTTTCACGGCGTCCGAGCTGAGCTTGCGCGATAAAATAGTGACCGTCATTTTAAAACGTTCACCGCGAGCATCAGGGTTTTCATACCAGTCGGTAATTAAAACGCCACCAAAAGGATCTGCAGATGCAAGCGGCATAAAAGAAAGAGTATCCAGGCTTGCCCGCCATAGATAGCTGTTAATGCCTATGCCTACGGATGGGCCAGAGTCATCACTTTTTTCGCTATTACCGCCAAATAAGTTAAACCCGCCTTGTCCAGTAAGGCTACCAATTTTTTCTCTGCGTTGCTCTTCTTGTGTACCAGGATAAAGCTTGTCGTCTTTGACATCAAGCGAAGAACACCCGGAAAGCACAAGTGCTGAGCACGCACTTACAGTCATTAATAATTTTCGTATCATAATGCCAAAACATAAGTGCTTGACTAGGTGCTGTAAAGAAAAAAGTGGCCACATCATTATATATGTGGCCACTTTATGTAATCGTAGTAACGACTAGTAAATAATACTAGAAGCTTACTTCGGTACCTAAGATGAATACAGATCCATCATTGTCGGTAGTAGTAGTTGCGCTACCATCGTCAGTTTCGAAGAAACTAACTTCTACGTAAGGAACCAAGCCAGGAGCCAACTGGTAGTCAGCACCAATTGATAAATTGGTTAGCTCAGTATCCGTACTAGTAAGAGTAGCACCAGCAGAATTTTCAATTTCAGAACTTAAGTAAGTTACAGAAGCACCGAATGGTCCGTTTTCATAAGCGGCACCCAATGTATAGTAGCTAGCTTCAGTTCCAGCAGTTTTAACATGACCAAATTCGTCTACAGATGCATAAGAACCACCCACGGTTACGCCAGCATGAGATAAATTTAAACCTAAGGCATAAGCAGAAAGGTCATCATTGGCAGAAGCAGTTCCAGCTGAAGGAGCCTGAGACTCACCCCATTCTGCAGTAGCAGAAGCTTCAATAGCGATGTCTTCGATCTCGCCTTGGTAATTTAAACCAATATTCCACACATTTTCAAAATCTGGAGCAGTAAGTACTCCCGCAGCAGAATATTCGCTGTTAGTTTTGTTGTTACCCTTGTCGCCTTGATCTGGAGTGAATGATACGCCAAGTTGAGCACCCTCTACACGCGGAGAGTAGTAAGTGATTTTGTTGGCATAAGCACGGTCTTTGTAGGTGCCAGAAAGAATATCATCTGGGTTCATAGCTGTTGGAAGTCCAGGTACAGCATAGAAAAGAGCGCCATTACCAGCTGTATGAGAGCCAGTTCCTGGGTTGTTGTCTAGCTCTACATAGCGGTACCAGTCACCACCAACACCACCTGTTGCACGTGCAAAAGTAGATGCATCAACACGAAGAGCGTCAGCTGCGTCGCCGTTAGAGCCAAGCTCTAAACGACCAAAGCCGCTTTCAACGTATAGGTAAGCTTTTTCGGCGTTGCCATTTTCAGTAGTGCCGCTAGCACCAGAGTCATCATCGAAGTTAGTGTCAGCAAAAAGTTCGATATGCGCACCATAGCCTAGGCCGCTATCTGTTTTACCTTTTGCAGAGATGTGAATTTCATTTTCTTGACGAAAACGAGTATCACGCTTAGAGCTATCAAATGTACCAGCTTGGTCGTTTGAGCCAACTTGAAAGTCAGAATAACCACCAATGGTAACAGAAGGAGAACCTGCTAGCGCTTGTGCGCTGGCTAGTAGTCCGATAGCAGAAGTTGCTAATAGAATTTTTTTCATGGGTTTAATCCATTCCTTTGAAATTTATTAATTATAAATTCAAGCCTAGTGTTCAGCGTATATTGTGAACCATGTTGGAGTGAACTATCAAGTAATAGTAAGAAATGACCTTAGACTTGAGGGTGTTATTCCATGCTCTTTGTTGTATTATTGCAACAAGAATGAGCAGTAGCATGATATGCCTGCAATACCACTGGCGTGCAGTTGATTAAGCGGTTGGTTTTTGGCTGTGTCAATACCACCAAGGGCATAAACTGGATGCTGAATTTGCTGCGATAAACGATTAAATTTATCTATTCCAAGTGGTGGAGTTTTGGGGTGGCTTTTTGTTGAAAATAAAGGACTCAATAATATGGCATCCACAGGAAGTTTATTGATGGCGTTGATGTCAGAATCGTGGTGACATGATGCGGTGATGATCCATTGAGGGTGTTTGTCTCTAAGCTGAGCGATGGTATGATTGTTTTGCATATGCTGGTGTGCATGAATACCGTGAGCAGATAGCTGCAATGCCAAGGCTTCGTCGCCAGCAATCAAAAAGGGATATTGCCGGTTAATACATGCAGCGGCAATGGATGCGGCATATTTTGGTCGTTGTGGGTGGTCGTAATCTCTAATAATAACCAATATTGGATAAGGAGTGTTTTGGATAACGGTGATGGGATCGTCAATGACATGGCGATTGGTTATAAAAATAAGCTCAGGAAGTGCCATGTCAGGGGCGTGGCGTTGTTTTAATGCTTGCGCTGATGTGTAGAGCTGTTTTATGGTGATATCCCTTGATGAAACTGGATGAATAGAATGGATATTGCGACAAACCTTAAGCATATTGCTGAAACAATTAGGCAAACAAAAAAACATTACCAATTGCCTGGCAATGATATTGACCTTATTGCGGTAAGTAAATACCAACCGGTAAAAAAAATACAAGAAGCATTAGAGGCGGGGCACCGTATTTTTGGCGAAAACCGAGTGCAAGAGATGCTTGAAAAATGGCCTGACCTAAAAGCCTCTTATCCTGATATTGAGCTTCATTTGATAGGTCCATTGCAAACTAACAAAGTGAAGGATGCACTTAGTATTGCGGATGTGATTGAAACAGTGGATCGAAAAAAATTGGTGGATAGTCTTGTTAAGCATGGTTGCCAATGTCCATGTTATATTCAGGTCAATACCGGCCAAGAAGAGCAAAAGTCTGGGGTGAGTATAGATGAGCTTGAGTCGTTATTGACTTATGCTACTGCTCAAGGCCTTATAATTGTAGGGTTAATGTGTATTCCTCCTAAAAACGAAGACCCAAGTCTTCATTTTGCACTGCTAAAGCAATTAGCTGCACGCTACCGGCTTGATAAAATGAGTATGGGAATGAGTTCGGATTTCAAAGAGGCCATTGCACAAGGTGCAACGTCAGTAAGGGTAGGAACAGGAGTGTTTGGCAGTCGGTTACCTGTTAAATAGCCATATTTTACTTTATCTTTTGTGAGTTTTTGTGTATAATTGCGTCAGTTTTTTGCCTGTTAATCAGGCATATATGGATGGTGTTGTGACTACAACGAATTTAATATAAGGCGAAAATATGAAAAGCTTAAAAGAGAGAGGTTTGGAGGCTGGTTTCAAGCAAGAAGATGTTGATTCAGACTGGTTTACAGAGTTTACATTAGTAGCCATAGGTGATTTACGCCGATACAATGTAAATATAAATAATGCACATGAACTTGTAAGAGGTGTTCGTTCTGTTAAAGAGTTGGCATTTATTGTGAAGCAGGAAGTAGAAAAAAATCCATATAATGAAGATCCTGCTTGGATGAATCCAGGCTTACAAGTAGAGCCTTTTAACTTAGGAATTGTTAGGTTATCTAGAGTTCTTATAGATCAAAGGGTTGCAGAGCTTGATAAGATGCGTGCCTCTGATCGCACCCTTGGGGAGATCTATGAACGGCGTGCTAAGGAGCAAAATCGTGCCAACAACGATGCTAGTGCTGCTGCACTTGATCTGCAAGGTGCTGCCGCTGAACAATTATCACCATCTCGTGGTAGCCGTAGGTAAGGCTAAGAAGAAGACTTTGCGCCTTGTTTTTCTGTAACTGCAACTTCTTCTGACTCTTCGTCTCGCAAAATATAGCCACGTCCCCAAACGGTTTCAATGTAATTGATACCACCAGTGGACTCGGCTAGTTTCTTGCGAAGCTTGCACACAAATACGTCAATAATTTTTAGATCTGGCTCGTCAATGCCACCATATAAGTGGTTTAGGAAAATTTCTTTGGTCAGAAGTGATCCTTTGCGCAAGGCGAGCAGCTCTAATATGCCATATTCTTTGCTTGTTAAGTGAATTGGCTTGCCATTAGCATCAACCGTACGGCTGTCTAAGTTAATGGTGATGTGATTGCCAATTTCAATAACCGATTCAGAATGACCTTTGGAGCGACGCACAATGGCTTGAATGCGTGCAATAAGTTCGCCGCGGTTAAATGGCTTGGGAAGATAATCATCGGCGCCAAATCCGAGGCCTTTGATTTTTTGATCAGTGCTAGAAAGGCCTGATAAAATAAGAATAGGCACTTTTACTTTAGCGGAGCGAAGGCGTAATAAAACCTCGTAGCCGTCAATATCTGGTAACATAAGGTCCAGAATAATGATGTCGTAATCATAGATTTTTCCAATTTCAAGGCCTTCTTCGCCTAGTTGAGCGACATCACAAACAATGCCCTCTGATGCTAGTGCAAGTTCAATAGATCTTGCAGTTGCTGTGTCGTCTTCGACAAGTAATACACGCATGCGCTAAGTGCCCCCTGCAGTAAAAAATTCTCAAAAGTTATCCAAAAAGGTCTATCGTCTATATGATTCTGCATCCTTTTTAATAAAAAAGCAAGAAAAACTTAACACATAGGTAATAAACTTAATGAATATTTAATAGAGATCCTACTCAAATACCCAAACATACATAACACATCTTACAACAAAGTACACTAATAATTGTATTTTTATTGTCATTAAGTAATCCTAAGGTGGAGGTCACTATTATTTTCTGTAGATATGATTGCTTTGTTTTCTTGAGGTTGCAATATAGAGGTGGGCATGGCAGTATGCTAACTTGAAGATAAAATGTGAGTATTTTATATACATGGCATTATGGACAAAGTTGATTATTTAAAAGAAGAAATCTCAAGATTACCTACCGTTCATTTTTATGGGCGTGTAACAGGAGTAAAGGGATTACTAATTGAGTGCTCTGGTTTAGAGAAGGTCGTTAGTATTGGTTCTCGGTGCAATATTATTACGCGTCAAGATCGGTTTGTAGTAGCCGAAGTTGTTGGATTTAGCGATACGTCTGTATTACTGATGCCATTTTCAGGTGTAGAAGGCATTGGTATGGGATGCAAAGTCTGGTTGGTGGATGATGAGTCGGCTATTTATCCTTCGTCTGCCTGGAAAGGACGTGTTATCGATGCCATGGCGCTTCCTATTGATCAGAAAGGTAATTTACCACGTGGTAAAAAGCGCTATTTATTTAAAAGTTCACCACCACCATCTCATTTGCGTGAACGCGTTGAAGAAAAAATTGACCTAGGTGTCCGTAGTATTAATACCTTTACAACTTGTTGTAAGGGACAGCGTATGGGTATTTTTGCCGGTTCCGGTGTGGGTAAGTCCATGCTCATCTCAATGCTTACCAAATATTCACAAAGTTCAGTGAAAGTCATTGGACTGATTGGTGAAAGGGGTAGGGAGGTGCAAGAATTTTTGCAAGATTACCTTGGTGAAGAAGGTCTCAAGCAAGCAGTTGTAGTGGTAGCAACTGGCGATGAGTCAGCGCTTATGCGTCGGCAAGCGGCATATACAACTATGGCTGTAGCAGAGTATTTCCGAGATCAAGGTGAGGATGTATTATGCATGATGGATAGTGTTACTCGTTTTGCAATGGCACAGCGTGAAATTGGCCTATCTGCCGGAGAGCCGCCCACTACCAAAGGCTATACACCCACTGTGTTTGCTGAATTGCCAAAATTACTGGAGCGTGCTGGACCTGGTATGGGGAAAGGAAGTATCACAGGAATATTTAGTGTGTTAGTGGAAGGGGACGACCATAATGAGCCAATTTCAGATGCGGTGCGTGGTATTTTAGATGGTCATATTGTATTAGATCGGTCTATTGCGCAGCGTGGAAGATTTCCGGCGGTAAATATTTTAAAAAGTATTTCCCGAACAATGCCTGCGTGTAATGACCAGCAACAAAATGAATTGGTAAATAGAGCAAGAAGCTTGTTGTCGACGTATAGTGATATGCAAGAGTTGATCAGAATTGGCGCGTATCAGGTAGGTTCGGATGCAGCAGTGGACGAGGCTGTTGGATATCATGATGCATTAGAGGAGTTTCTAAAGCAAGCTCCAGATGAACATACAACGCTACAAGAAGGTTATGAGCGTCTGGCTGCGATATTAAGTCCTGAAGCGCGTTTTCAAGATAATGTGGTGGCAGGAGCGTAATGTGATATCATGAAAACACTAACCACATTGATTGATGTACACCAGCATATATTAGACAAACATCAGGCTGCTTTAGCCAAGTTACAGCAGGAATATAATATATTAGATGAAAGTTTAGTAGCATTGCAGGCCCAGTACCAGCAGCAATGTGAAGTTGTCAGTAAAGAGCCAGGTTTTTCTATGACATTTGGTGCGTATCAAGCTCAGGTAAATGAAAAAAAAGATTATATTGCATTGGCTAAGCAACAATTACAAGAGCGTATGAATCAAACCCGCGCAATTATAACCAAAGAATATACTACGATAAAAAAATATGAGCAGCTACTTGAGCAAAAACGTCAAGAAGAGGCTTTGGAGCAATCAAGAAAAGACACACAGGCCATGGATGAGTTGGCTATCCAGCAATTTGAAAGAAACGATACGTAATACTATTTTCTTTCAAATTAGGGAGTGGCTGGGATGGAGATGACATCTTCATTTAGTTCAGGGCACGGATAGGTTTTTCTAAGCCCCATATATAATGCGTCTGTGGGTGGTACGTTATCTAGTTTGCTTCCATATAAGCGATGTAAATTTAAAAATACACGGGCAACATCTGTGGTACTGAGGTCCTTTGGAAGGCACATGCCGGTATCTGCGCCATGCTGATGTTGAAGAACCAATAATGTGCTACCAACTCCAAAAAAGAAGCCATTACAAATGCTTTGGCGAGCAATCATTTCTCGGTTATTAAATGATTTAGTAAAGTACCTTCGGCATGCTTCGTATATATTACTAGCATGTACTTGCCGGCCGATTTTTTTTTCTGGAGGAGAAACGTTAGTGCTATCTTCTATAATATCGGTTTGTGCAAACGCTGAAGTGGTAATGATAAGGATAAAGGCGACTAAGTTGCTTTGAAGATACCTCATGTGCTGACCTGTATATATTCCAATGATGAGAGAGGTTCTTTGCAAGTTATCTGTGAATAATTTCCAAGTAAAGGAAAAAAATATCAACCTTGGGTTATCAGGTGTTGATTCTTAATAAAGCGTTAGATTAAATACTATAATCTGCAGCATAACACTCCCACGCAGCAGCATAGCTGGCTAGTTTTGCTACTAGCCCCAAAGATTGGCAGAATTGGTTGTTGCTGTGATGGTAGGCAACGGATGTGAAAGTCATACCAGTGCTGTTGAGGTTTCCAAAATGATCTTGTTTTGTATTGACGCGATACATGCAGCCCACAGGTTCATGGCCAATAACATAAAGCATTGGTTCGGCTGGGTTTCCTTCTACCGTATCAATGGTTGGAATGCCTTCTTGAATAATGACTTCAGTATTTGTGGTTCCACCTTTGATAGCATTCATTTTTTTGCGAGTATTTTTGTTAAGTGATAAGACATCACTACCGCTTTTGGCAGTCATAATGCCCATACCATATGTACCCTGGTCTGATTTGATAAATACATAAGGATCTTCCTGAATGCCGTATTCATCATATTTTTTTCCAATAAGATGAATGACCTTATCAACATTGCGTGCGATACATTCAATACCGGTTTGTTCTTTAAAATTGAGCTTTCCACAACGTGAAAAATGTGTGCTGATTAGCCATGGGTCAATATCTATATGACGACATAAATCTTTGGCAAGTTCGTTATAACTATCAAAATGAGATGTTTTACGACGTTGATACCAGCCAAATCCAGTTGGTGGAGTAATTGGTTGGCTTATATTATCAAGAATATTAGGATGTCCCTCGGTCATGTCGTTGTTAATAATAATTAAGTCTGGGACAATGCCATTATGAAGAACCAATTTACTGCCGTCATTAACAAATGGTTCGAGTGTCAGCTCGGTACCTGAAGCAGACTGATAATTGAGAGATTCAGCCGCGTCAACCATATCAAAACTGCTTAAATGGACCTGTAATCCAGCATTTGTAATAATATCGCGTAGTACCACAATATTTTCGAAGTAATAGGCATTCCTGGTATGGTTTTCAGCAATTACCAAGATGCTTTTTAAGTTAGGATGGTGTGATTTAATGTAATGGCTCACAGCATGGGAAGCTGTTTTGCGTTCGGTGTCGTTGAGGTTATTGAAACCACCAGGAAATAAATTTGTATCAACAGGTGCCATTTTATGGCCAGAGTGCCGGATATCAACTGAACTGTAAAAGAACGGAGGAGTGTGAGCAAATGTTTTGCTAAACCATGCATCAATTTCTTCTCGTTTATGTTCAATGGTTTTGGTGAGAAGTTGCGTAATAGAGGTCATATTATGGCTCATCTAAATGAGGGTTTCTTTTCCCAGTCTCCCGTTTGGCTTATACAAACAGATAGGCCGCATATGGCTGCTGTATCGGCTCGTAAAATGCGTGGGCCCAGAGTTACCCTTTTTATATAGGGATAAGAAGTGCATAATTCAAACTCTTTAGGACTAAAACCTCCTTCAGGACCAATAAGCAGTGCAAGCGGTGAGTTGGCTGCTAGTGAGTGAAGAAGGGTTGGGAGTGCTTCTCCGTGGCCGGTTTCATCTGCCATGAGCAGTGTACGGTCTGCTGGCCATGATTCAAGTAATGAACGTAAATCAGTTGGCGAGGCAATTTCAGGAATATCTGTACGGTTAGATTGTTCTGCAGCTTCCAGGGCATTTGCTTGATATTTGTCGGTTTTAATGTTTTTTACAATACACCGTTGGGTCATCACAGGTATAAATTTACTAACGCCTAACTCGGTTGCTTTTTGGATAAGATAATGCATGGGGGCTTGTTTGACTGGAGTAAAGCACAGCCATATATCGGGGCTAGGTAAAGGAGGGCTTAGTTGACTTGTTACCAGTAATTGACAGTTTTTTTTTGAGATAGACGAAATGGTTGCTTCCCAGTTACCATCTATTTCGTTGAATATGATTAATGTGTCTCCAGTATGCTGGCGCATCACATGAAATAAATAATGAACCTGTTGTTTATTGAGGTCTAATACGTGATTTTGGCGTAAAGTTGATGGACAGTGCAAACGTATGGAGGCCATTTAAAAATCCTTACACAGGCCATTACGCTCCCAGTCACCATAGCGTGTAGGTTCTTCACCTTTTGGTCCGCCATATTCTTTTGTAGCATCATCTTCTAAGGAGGTGTCAGCACTTTGATTGACCAAAGGTTGGTTGTTTTTTTCTTCTGACATTTATAAGCCTAACGAATCAGTTACTTCTTCAAAAACAGTTGGGTCTTCAACCTTGGTTCTGTGTTCCATGGTTTCGTTAAACACACAGACAACATCTGGGCCATGACGAAGTGTAAACCTACTAGTAACACGCTCAATAACCACATAGTCTCCTTCCATGCGATAGTTGATGAGTGCTTCACGACCTTCACTATCTACTAAGAAGAATGCAGGTAGTTCAGCATTGATGTCCTCGAACTGGAAATAAGTGAATTCTTTGTCATCAAAGATACGCAGCGGCGCAACATAACTTGATCCTGAGATAGTATAATTAAAGTTATATTTGGTAAGATCAGAAAGATCTGGTCCAGATTTGAGTGACTCTTGGATAATGCCTGAGTTATCCTCAGGATAAACAAAAGTAGTTTCCCAAACCAAATTTGGATCATTCATGCCATATTCTTCATCTACTTCTGCAGCCTCTAAGATGAAGTGATACTTGCGTCGGTTGGTAATAAGTAGCATATTTGTTGTGGCGTCGTTGATATCATCTGCAATGGGCCTTAAAAACAAACGTCTTCCTGATGGCGTCATTTGCCACCCATTGGGATATCCCATGGAGATTGTTTGAATTTCTTCGCCTTCACCAAACAAGATACTGGCTTGATACTCATAAAAACCGGTATATTTATGGATACCGTCCGGGTGATAAGTAATCACGCGTAGGCGGCTATCTACCGGTAGAGGGCGAGACACCTGAACAGCATGTACTTGCAACGGAAGTAACAATAAGGCTAAGTAGAAACAACATAAAATTCGACTGATACGCATAAGTCACAACATGTTAAATTACGAAAATGGTAATGTAACCTAAATTATATATAAGAGCTTTTTGCTACAGCGGCAATAGTCATTTCTCATTATCGAAAAATATATTGTACATTTTGCCACCCAACTCATCGGCTTCTTTTTGGGTATAGAGCATTTTTGCTTTGTAATAGCGCACAACAAATCGTAGTGGAGCGCCTGTTTTTGAAATAAGTTCAATGTCTGGAAGTCTGTAGTTAACAACAGCTACCCAATATGTTTTTTCAATATCTTTAGTGCCTCCATTGCCATCCCGGACTGCAGCACTAAAGAGTACCTTCGCCTTACCCGAAACCAGATCGTCGGTGAGCATTTTTATGGCTAAGATTTCAATGTTGCGTACTTTACTATCCCCAAAGCGCACAAACGGGCTATAGGGATTAATTTTGTTCATATAATTATTATATTCGTTCAGTACATTTTTTGAAGAAGAGCTTTTAATTTTTCGTCTAACTCCTTTGTACTCATCTTTATCCATTAACGATGGCGTGTATGCTTCGCGTGTGTTGACGTAATCAGAGATTAAATAACGGGCAACTGCCAATTGAGGGGATGTTTTGGTCTCTCTTCCTTTGTTGTCTTTACTTAAATTGATTAGGTTTGAATAGTAATCGGCGGTGTCATCGGAATAGACGATAAAGGGTGTTTTTTCGTGTTTTTTATTTACTTCGGAAATGTTAAGTAAACTGATACAGAGGAAAAAAATGCTAACACCGGCAATAACAAATGAATAAGAGCGTTCAGAAATAACGGCTACATATTTTTGGAAATACCAGGCCCTAGCATCTTCAAAATAAGTGCCATCCTTAACCTTAGCGGTGATTTCCTCGCATTCAGAACGTCGCATAAATGCCAAATATCTTCAATATATGTTATTATTGTTCAAGCGCCACAAGAGGTTTCGCACTTCCAAAAATAAATCTACCATATACAAATGCGATGATCAATAAGTTCTACTCTTGATTTATTGGAGCAGCGGAATTGATCAATTTACAGTTGCTTCAAACACCATAATATAATGGCTTTTTGAATGTGGAGTCGATTTTCGGCCTCGTCCCATACAACAGACTGCTTGCCATCGATAACGTCATTGGTTACTTCTTCCCCTCTGTGAGCAGGGAGGCAATGCATAAACAGAGCATCTTTCTGACCAAGCTTCATGATGTCTGCATTTACTTGATAATCGGCAAGCAGGTCTTTGCGCTCTTGGGCATTTTCATCTCCCATAGAGACCCATGTATCTGTGGTAATCAGATCACTATTTTTTGTAGCTTGTAGAGGATCTTCTGTCCATGTAACTCGGTCAGTTAAATTAAGTAGGTCGTCACTAGGTTTGAGTGATGGTGGCGTGGCGATTTTAAGGTTAAAATTGAGCTGTTTGGCAGCATGAATCCAAGAAGTAGTCATGTTATTGCCATCACCAAGCCACGTAATGTTTTTATCTTCAATGGAGCCACGATGTTCAATGAATGTTAGGATGTCGGCCATTACTTGGCATGGGTGGCTGCTGTTAGTAAGGCCATTAATGACAGGAATGGATGCGTGGTGAGCAAGTTCTTCGATCATGGAGTGTTTAAAACACCGTGCCATAATAATATCAACATAGCCGGATAAAGTGGCTGCTGTATCAGCAACAGTTTCACCTCTGCCTAGTTGGCTATTTTCAGCATGAATAATAATGGCATGGCCGCCAAGTTGATTAATGCCAACCTCAAACGAAGTACGCGTACGAGTGGATGGTTTTTCAAAAATCATTGCCAAATGTTTGCCCGCAAGTGGTTGCCATGACTCACCCTTTGCAAGCGTTTCTTTTATTTTGCGTGCCAGATCCAAAATATTGTGTAATTCTTCTGGCTCAATGTCAATGATATCTATGAAGTGAGGCATCGTACTATATGCTTAGAAAGTTAATAGGTTAGGAGAATGTTTGACAAACGGCATTAAGTTTAGAAATGGCTTCGTCAATGTGAGATTTTTCAACAATAAGGGGAGGAATAAATCGTAAAACATTGTCAGCCGCAGGGCAAATTAAGAGGCCTTCTTTTTCAGCTGCTTGCATGAGTTCTTTATTGCTTGGCTTGCATTTGATACCTTGAATGAGTCCCATGCCTCGTATTTCCTCAATCACCGATGGATATTGTTTGGCAAGCGACGTGAGTTGGGTTTGTAAGTAATGGCCAACTTCTTTTACATGAGCCAAAAATTCAGGTGTGTTAACGATGGATAAAACCTTAGCACCCACTGCCATTGCTAACGGATTGCCACCATATGTAGAGCCGTGTGTTCCAAAGGTCATGCCCGATGCTGCTTGTTGAGTCGCCAAGCAAGCACCCAAAGGAAAACCGCCACCAATGCCTTTGGCGCTGGTCATGATGTCTGGAGTAACGCCGTAATGTTGGTAAGCATAGAGTTCGCCAGAACGTCCCATGCCACACTGAATTTCATCAAAACAAAGTAACAAGCCATGTTCATCGGCAAGTTCTCTGAGTGCTGTTAGGAATGCAGGGTCAGATGGTCGTATGCCGCCGTCGCCTTGAATGGGCTCTACTAAAATAGCAGCCGTTTCATTATTAATAGCGGCCTTCACAGCTTCAATGTCACCAAATGGAACATTGTCAAAGCCTTCAACCGGTGGTCCAAATCCTTCTTGCATCATGGCATCACGTTTGCTAGCCCAGATAGCGGCTAATGTTCTGCCGTGGAATGCTCCAGTAAATGTGATGATGCGATATTTATCGGGGTTTCCCACGTGGTCCTGGTATTTACGTACCATTTTTATACAACATTCAATGGCTTCGGCGCCAGAGTTGCAAAAGAACACCTGATCAGCGAAGGTAGCATCGGTTAATGTATTGGCAAAACTCTCTAATCCAGGAATTTGATAAATATTAGAAATATGCCATAATTTTTTGGACTGCTCATGAAGTACTTCAATGAGGCGCTCATCACAATGTCCTAAGCAATTAACCGCCACACCTGATACAAAATCTAGGTAAGGTTTACCTGAGGTGTCATATACATACACACCTTTACCGTGAGAAATATCAATAGTGCTACGGTTATATACCGGTAAAATGGAAGTCATGGTTAAAGACCAGTTCAACTAAAAACGTTAAAATTTAAGGGCATACATTATGGTGTAATAATATAGCTTGTCAAGAAAAGCTAACAGGCAATGAGCTATTGTTTGACCCGATATCCTTTTAATAACATGGTGTATACTGTGGCCCACAGTGCAAGTGTCGTTGCTACCAAGACAATAGCACCTGTGGTAAGGTTGCCGTCATGATACCCGGTTAAGCCATAGCGAAATCCATCTATCATATAGAAAAATGGGTTGTAGCTACTTACTTTTTGCCAAAATTCAGGGAGATTGGCAATTGAATAAAACGTACCAGATAAAAATGCCATCGGGGTAATCACATAGCTAGTAACGGCGGCCATTTGATCGAATGTTTCTGCAATAATGCCAGCAAATAACCCAAGTAGAGCTAGTAGCGTGCTAGCGCAGCATAAGTAAAATAATGTGTGTAGCCACGAGTGTACATGAATATCAATAAAAAATGCTAACGCTATTGCTGTGAGTACACCAACACATAATCCACGGGTGATGGCTGCCGCAACCATGGCAATGGCAAGTTCACCTGCTGAGATAGGGGGCATAAGATAATCAATAATGGTACCCAACACTTTTCCCATGGTAAAAGAAGAAGACGTGTTGGCAAAAGCATTCTGAACCACTGCCATCATGATAAGGCCAGCTGCCATGAATTGTGCAAAAGGAACGTCTCCAACGCGTTTAACATTGTCTCCAATGGCCAGATTGAAAATCGCCAAAAATAATAATGCGGTCACAACCGGTGCAAGAAGAGTTTGGTTGTAGACCTTAGCAAAGCGGTGGACTTCTTTTTTGTATAGTGTCCAGGTGCCAATGTGGTTAAAGCCTTTCATGATCTGCCGTAAGTTTATAGGTTGAGAATAATAATTAGTGTATGTATATACTTATCACAAATGAAGTTGCCCGCAACTTCATTTGTGATAAGTAGATGACGGTTAATAATAGCTTCCGGCAGCCGCGAACTTGGCGAGCGCTAAGCTGCAAGTGCCGTTTAAATGAAGTACATATCTTCTAAATCAAATGTGTATAAATGTGAAGGGCTTTGGCTGCAACTATCAATTTTATAAAATAAGTACTTGCGCTAAGAAGTTTCAAAAATAAAGAAAGTTCATGATTGTGGATAACGGAATTTTTACACAAATGCAAACCAACGCATGGCAGGCTGCTTCGGGTCAGTGTTATGGTCTGCCGTGTGCCGTAACCATGGGTGATATTCGCAGCCATATTTCCAAATATATTGATATTTGTGGTTGGAACCCTAAAAAGACACATGTTTTGTGTGATGAAAATACCGTTCATCTTATGGCGCAAGATATTGCTGCATTATACCATCTTAATATCACAATATTACCAAAAGACGTTAAGCCGTCCATGCAAGTTATTGAAAAGTTGGTTAAGGAGTTGCGGGGGCAAAATGTGAATGCAATAGTGGCAGTAGGCAGTGGTACGGTTAACGATATTGCAAAAATGGCTAGTTTCATGCTTGGTGGAGAGTATGGTATTGTTGCAACTGCGCCGTCTATGAATGGTTATTTATCGGCTAATGCATCGGTCATTGATCATGGGGTTAGGGTGTCACGGTCAGCCCATATGCCAAAGCATATATGGATGGATATCAATATTTTGCTTGAGGCTCCTGCATATTTAATTGCCAGTGGGGTGGGGGATTCATTAAGTCGTACTACAGCACAAGCAGACTGGCTATTATCACACGTGGTACTCAATACGCATTATAATTCAGATATTTTTGAGATGCAGTTGCCATATGAAATGCATGTTTTTGATCATGTTGAAAAATTACTCAAAGGTGACTCAAACATCATGATTTCACTAGCAAAATTATTATTGCTCTCTGGGTATGGTATGACGTTGGCTGGTAGCAGTGCACCTGCTAGTGGTGGTGAGCATATGATTGCACATGTTTTAGATATGGCAGGGTGTTCTGCCAAGCAAAGGTTAACTCATGGTATTCAAATTGCAGTGACTACCTTGGCAATGTCAAGAATTCAACAAAAGCAAGTAGAAGAGTTACTTGATAGACATATCACTGTGCCAGATTTTAATAGTCAAGGGTTGGAGGCTTTGTTGTCAGATGAGCAGCTTAAGGCATGCAAAGGAGCCTATGAAGAAAAAGCTGCATTATTTGCTCAAAAGGGATGTGCGTTGGTTAGTGAAGCTAATATCAAGGCAATAAAACAGGTAATGCTTTGTGTTGACGTGCTTGAAGATGTTGCCAGTAGGGTTGGTCTAAAAAACAAGCCTCAAGATATTGGTTGGCAAACAAAAGCATTTAATCAGGCGATCAAAGGTGCACGTTTTACCAGAAACCGGTGGACGTTTTTGGATATTGCTTAGCAAATTGCTAAAAAACTACATTTTGTTCTTGACGTAAAGTGTTGGTGTTATTAGTATGCGCCCTCATTTTGGCCCCCGTTCCCACTTTTGGGAGGGGTGTTCTTACTTAAAATGAAGGAAAAAACTAGATAAATTAGACACTTAATTCTTTGTGTTGTTCAAGGGTTGTTGAGGGTCTTTAAATTTAAGGATGTATTAGTCAAATGCCTACTATTAATCAGCTTGTTAGAAAGCCTAGACAGTCAAAGCGTAAAATTAATAAAGTTCCTGCGCTAGAAGCAAATCCACAAAAACGTGGTGTTTGTACGCGTGTTTATACCACAACACCTAAAAAGCCGAACTCGGCATTGCGTAAGGTGGCTCGTATTCGTCTAACCAATGGTTTTGAGGTGACTGGTTACATTCCGGGTGAGGGGCATAATTTGCAAGAGCACTCGGTGGTGCTGATTCGTGGTGGTCGTGTAAAAGACTTGCCTGGTGTGCGTTACCATATCGTACGTGGTACGCTTGATACACAAGGTGTGAAGGATCGTAAGCAAGGGCGTTCTAAATACGGTGCAAAACGTCCTAAATAGTAAATTTGTAATATTAAGTGTCAATGGTCGACAACAATCTTTAAGGAGATCTTTTCATGTCGCGTCGCAGAGCAGCAGTAAAAAGAAAAATTCTACCCGATGCAAAATACGGTAACGTGGTTGTATCTAAGTTTATTAATTGCTTCATGAAGTGTGGTAAAAAATCAGTTGCAGAAGGTGCTTTTTATGATGCGCTTGATCAGGTTGGTAAGAAACTTAAGCAAGATTCATTAGAGGTGTTTCTTGAGGCGCTTGATAATGTTAAGCCACAAATTGAAGTGCGTTCGCGTCGTGTTGGTGGTGCTACATACCAGGTTCCTGTTGAGGTGCGCCCAGATCGTCGTCAGGCGTTAGCTATTAAGTGGTTAATTGGTGCTGCACGTAAGCGTAACGAAAAAGTTATCAGTGGAAAACTTGCTGGTGAGATTATGGATGCGTTTGCAAAGCGCGGAACTGCCATCAAAAAACGTGAGGATACCCATAAAATGGCTGAAGCTAATAAAGCATTCTCGCATTATCGCTGGTAGGTCATTTGTAATATCGGAACTTTTAAAACATTCTATCTATAAATACAGGAACACATTATTATGGCACGTTTAACTCCCATCGACCGGTATCGTAACATTGGTATTATGGCGCATATTGATGCGGGTAAGACCACTACTACTGAGCGTATTTTATATTATACCGGTAAGTCTCACAAAATTGGTGAGGTTCATGAGGGTGCTGCTACCATGGATTGGATGGAGCAGGAGCAAGAGCGTGGTATTACCATTACGTCGGCTGCGACAACGTGTTTTTGGAATGGTCCGGATGATGGTCAGCAGTACCGTGTTAACATTATTGATACTCCAGGGCACGTGGACTTTACTATTGAAGTTGAGCGTAGCTTGCGTGTACTTGATGGTGCCGTAGCAGTATTTGATGGTGTTGCTGGTGTTGAGCCTCAATCTGAGACAGTGTGGCGTCAGGCTGATAAATATAATGTTCCACGTATGTGTTTTGTGAATAAGCTTGACCGTACCGGAGCAAACTTCTTTATGTGTGTTGGTATGATCAAAGAGCGTTTGGGTGCTAATGCGCTTGTGCTTCAGTTGCCAATTGGTTTAGAAGATAAGCTAGAAGGTGTGATCGATCTTGTACGCATGAAAGAAATTGTATGGAAAGATGAATCCTTGGGTGCTGAATTTGAAGTTCGTGATATTCGTGCTGACTTGTTGGATGAAGCGCAAGAATATCATGAGAAGCTTGTTGAACAAGCGGTTGAGCTTGATGATGAAGTAATGGAAGCATACCTTGAAGGTAATGAGCCAGATGTTGCGACACTTAAAAAATGTATTCGCAAGGGTACAATTGCTGGCGATATTGTACCAGTTCTTTGTGGTTCTGCCTTTAAAAACAAAGGTGTTCAGCCATTGCTGGATGCGGTTATTGATTACATGCCTGCGCCAGTAGATGTTGCTGCAATTAAGGGTATTAATCCTAAAGATGAAAGTGAAATTGAGCGTAAGAGTTCGGATTCTGAGCCGCTTGGTGTGTTGGCATTTAAGGTGATGACAGATCCATTTGTGGGTTCACTTACCTTTGTAAGAGTTTACTCGGGTATATTGAAGTCGGGTGAGACCGTGATCAATTCTACGAAAGAGAAGAAAGAGCGTATTGGTCGTATGTTGTTAATGCATGCAAATAGTCGTGAAGATATCAAAGAGGCTCATGCTGGTGATATTGTTGCGATTGCAGGCTTAAAGAGTACAACAACTGGTGATACATTATGCGATCCTAATGCGGTAGTAATTCTAGAGCGTATGGAATTCCCAGAGCCAGTTATTGAGGTTGCTGTTGAGCCAAAAACCAAAGGCGACCAAGAAAAGATGGCAATTGCAATTGGTAGGCTTGTTGCTGAGGATCCATCATTGCAAGTTCATTCTGACGAAGAAAGTGGGCAGACTGTACTAAAAGGTATGGGTGAGTTGCACTTGGAGATCATTATTGATCGTATGAGGCGTGAATTTAATGTAGAGGCCAATATTGGTGCTCCACAGGTTGCGTACCGTGAGACAATCACTAAGCCGTTTGAAATTGTGTATCAACACAAGAAGCAAACTGGTGGTGCGGGTCAGTACGCGAAAGTTAAAATTAACTTTGAGCCACTTGAGCCAGGAGGTGGCTACTTATTTGAAGACACTATTGTGGGTGGTAATATTCCAAAAGAATATATTCCTGCGGTAGATAAAGGAATTGATATGATTAAAGAAGGTGGAATATTGGCTGGATATCCACTGACAGACTTTAAAGCAACACTTGTAGATGGCGCGTATCATGATGTTGATTCAAGCTCGTTAGCGTTTGAATTGGCTGCTAAATCTGCATTTAAAGAAGCCATGCCTCAAGCTGGACCTGTACTCTTAGAGCCAATGATGGCTGTAGAGGTGATTACTCCTGAAGAATATATGGGTGATATTGTAGGAGACTTAAATTCACGTCGTGGTCAAGTAAGTGGAATGGAAGATCGTGGTAATGCCAAGGTGGTGACTGCAAAAGTTCCACTTGCATCGATGTTTGGTTATGTTAATACCCTTCGTTCGATGTCTCAAGGTAGGGCCCAATTTACGATGCAGTTTGAGAACTATGCCCAAGTTCCTCAGAATGTAGCCGAAGAAATTAAAGCAAAGGTTGCTTAACTTTAATGAACCATCATGAACAATATCTTTGCTGTTGATGATGAATTTGATTTTAACACATTATAACTAACGGGAGTTATTATTATGTCTAAGGAAAAATTTGAAAGGACCAAGCCGCACTGTAATGTTGGAACTATTGGTCACGTTGACCATGGTAAAACAAGCTTAACTGCGGCTATTACGAAGTTCTTTGGTGATTTCCAAGCTTATGATGCAATTGATAATGCGCCAGAAGAAAGAGAGCGTGGTATTACTATTGCTACTGCACACGTTGAGTACGAAACAGAAAATCGTCACTATGCCCACGTAGACTGTCCAGGTCACGCGGACTACGTGAAAAACATGATTACTGGTGCAGCTCAAATGGATGGAGCTATTTTGGTTGTGAGTGCAGCTGATGGTCCAATGCCTCAAACTCGTGAGCATATTCTTCTTGCTCGTCAGGTTGGTGTTCCTTCAATTGTGGTATTCTTAAACAAAGTTGACCAAGTTGATGATGAAGAGCTACTTGAATTAGTAGAAATGGAAGTTCGTGAGCTTCTTAGCGAGTATGATTTCCCTGGTGATGATATTCCTATCGTTAAAGGTTCTGCTCTTGCTGCTCTAGAAGATAGCAATAAAGAAATTGGTGAAGATGCTGTTCGTGAATTGATGGCTCAAGTTGATGCTTATATTCCACAACCAGAGCGTCCAACTGATGGTGATTTCATTATGCCTATCGAGGATGTATTCTCTATTTCTGGTCGTGGTACGGTTGTAACTGGTCGTATTGAGCGTGGTGTAGTCAACGTAGGTGACGAGATTGAAATTGTTGGTATCAAAGATACTGAAAAAACTACGTGTACTGGTGTTGAGATGTTCCGTAAGCTACTAGATCGTGGTGAAGCCGGTGATAACGTTGGTGTTCTTTTGCGTGGTACAAAACGTGAAGATGTTGAGCGTGGTCAAGTATTAGCGAAACCAGGTTCTATTAACCCACACACTAAATTTGAAGCTGAAGTTTATGTACTAAGTAAAGATGAAGGTGGTCGTCATACTCCATTCTTTGGTAAATATCGTCCACAGTTCTACTTCCGTACAACTGATGTTACTGGTGAGATCACTCTTCCTGAGGGAACTGAAATGATTATGCCTGGTGATAATGCTAGACTAACTGTTGAACTTATTGCTCCAATTGCTATGGATGAAGGTTTGCGTTTTGCGATTCGTGAAGGTGGCCGTACTGTAGGAGCTGGTGTGGTAAGTAAAATTATTGAATAGTATTATTAATAATAATTATACTTAAGCCGTTTTTTTGATTAAATATAAAATAGTTTAGATAATTCTTGGAGGCTGGTGTAAGCGCATTATTTGCGTAACCTTATGTAGGAGCGTAGCTCAATTGGTAGAGCACCGGTCTCCAAAACCGGGGGTTGGGGGTTCGAGACCTCTCGCTCCTGCCACTGGTCAGAGAGTTTTTAAGCGGTTTTATAGGCAAAAAAACGAATTTTTAACAAAACAGGTTGATTTTTTATAAAAAATGAGTAAAACAACTTCCCCAGCACAATTTATCCGCCAAGTAAGGCAGGAAGCTTCAAAGGTAACGTGGAGTTCGCGCAAAGATATAATTGCATCTACGTTAGTTGTGTTGGTGATGGTGATCGTAGCTTCAGTTTTATTTGGGCTTCTAGATCGCTTCATTTTTTGGATAATACAGCTTATTTTAGGCTTTTAGTTGGGAGCACATATCTTGGCTTATAGTTGGTACATAGTTCAAGCTCATTCGGGGCATGAAAAAAAGGTTGCTGAGGCGGTCAGAGAAAAAGCTGATCGTGAAGGTATATCTGACTATATCGAGGAAGTGGTGGTTCCTACTGAAGGTGTGGTGGAAGTAAAGAAAGGCAAGAAAGTTAATACAGAACGTAAGTTTTTTCCTGGTTATGTCCTCATTAAGATGCGTATGGACGATAAAGCTTGGCATATGGTTAGGAGTGTTCCTAAGGTGACTGGCTTTTTAGGAAGTAAAGGACGCCCTCAACCTATTTCAGAAGCAGAAGTAGGTCGTATCTTTAAACAAATGGAAGAGGGTACTGGTAGAGCTAAGCATTCTGTGAGTTTTGAGTCTGGTGAAACGGTAAGAATCATTGATGGCCCGTTTGAGTCTTTTGTCGGCGTTGTAGAAGAGGTTGATGAAGAGAAGGCCAAGCTGAAAGTTTCAGTTTCAATATTTGGAAGAACAACTCCAGTTGAACTGGAATTTACTCAAGTAGAAAAAGAATAACATACGGTTAAAAGTAAGGGATTATTCCGATGGCGAAAAAAATTGATGGTTACATTAAATTACAAATTCCTGCAGGTGGTGCAAATCCGTCACCTCCAGTTGGTCCAGCATTGGGTCAAAAAGGTGTTAACATCATGGAATTTTGTAAAGCATTTAATGCAAAAACTGGAAACCTTGAAAAAGGTATGCCGGTTCCAGTAACTATAACGGTATTTGCAGATAAAAGTTTTGAATTTATTACAAAGTCTCCGCCTGCTTCTTACCTAATTAAAAAGGCAGCAAATCTTAATAAAGGTGCTAGCAATACTGGTGCAGAGATTGCTGGTAAAGTTAAGCGTTCTAAGCTTCGTGAGATCGCTAAGATCAAAGAAGAAGATTTAAATGCTAATGATGAAGAAGCAGCAATTCGTATGCTCGAAGGTACAGCACGCTCAATGGGTGTGGATGTCATTGACGACGAGAATAAATAAATTGACGAAAAGGTACTTGGGTTATGGCCAAATATGGAAAAAAATTAGCGAAAGCATATGAAGCAATTGGTAGCGAAACGTTTTACCCTATTGATGAAGCGTTGGCATTGATTCGTAGTAAAGAAGCAGCGAAATTTGACGAAACTCTTGAGATCGCAATGAATCTTGGTGTTGACCCAAGGCACTCTGACCAAATGGTTCGTGGTATGACTGGGTTGCCAAATGGTACAGGAAAAGAAATTCGTGTTGCGGTATTTGCTAAAGGCGATAAAGAAAAAGAAGCAAAAGATGCTGGCGCTGATATAGTCGGTGAAGATGAGCTTATTGATCAAGTGGTTGCAGGAAATATTAATTTTGACCGTGTGATTGCTACGCCTGATATGATGCCTAAAATTGGTAAAATTGCAAAGATACTTGGTCCAAAAGGTCTTATGCCAAACCCTAAATTGGGTACGGTAACACAAGATGTTGCAAAAGCAGTGAAAGATGCCAAAGCTGGCCAGGTTGAATACCGTGTTGAAAAAAATGGTATTGTTCATGCTGGCGTTGGTAAATTATCATTTGACGATAAAAAACTAAAAGAAAATATTATTGCGTTTGTTTCTGCAGTACAACAAGCTAAGCCATCTGGCGCTAAAGGCACATATATTGAGCGTATTTCACTTAGCTCTACTATGGGGCCAGGTGTTGGTATTGATGTGGCAAGTGCTTTAGAACAAGTTGCGAATGCAGCGTAAGGTAATTAGCGTAACTAGAGATAAAATCTTTATTGTAATGAAGGAGTTACATTGTGGATAGACAACAAAAGAAAGAAGCTGTTGCAAAATTAAATGAACAGTTCAACGAAGCTGGTGTTGTTGTGCTTACTCATTATACGGGGCTTAATGTTACTGAGTTAACAGAGCTTCGTAAGAAAGCTGCTCAGTTGGGCGCTAAGTTTTCTGTAGTAAAAAATAGGCTAGCTAAAATTGCTGCGAACGATACACCTTATGATCAATTGGGTGAGCAGTTTAAAGGGCCTACAGCGATCGCATATTCAGAAGATCCTGTAGCAGCAGCAAAGCTGGTTGTAGAATTTGCAAAGAATAACGAAAAGCTCGTTATTGTTGCGGGTGCCATTGCTGATCAAGTATTGGATGTTGATGGCATCAAGTCTCTTGCAAAAATGCCTTCGCTCGATGAGCTTAGGGCGACGCTTGTGGGTATGATTAATACTCCAGCGCAACGTATTGTTGGTGTATTATCTGCACCTGCAGGGCAAGTAGCTAGGGTTATAAATGCTCATGCTGAAGCACAAAGTAGTGAATAACGAAAAAGTGTATTTAGTATAAGTATTTGTTGGTTTTAAATTTGTTTGTGTTTTTAACGGTGATTAAGGAACTGAAAAATGGCTGATTTAGCAAAAATCGTTGATGATTTATCATCTCTAACAGTAATCGAAGCTGCGGAATTATCGAAGCTTCTAGAAGATAAATGGGGCGTTTCTGCTGCTGCTCCTGTAGCAGTTGCTGCTGTAGGTGCTGCTGCAAATGATGCAGGTGAAGCTGCTGCAGAAAAAACTGAATTTAATGTTATTCTTGAAGCTGCTGGCGACAAAAAGATTAACGTTATTAAAGAAGTTCGTGCTATTACAGGTCTTGGCTTGAAAGAAGCTAAAGATTTAGTAGAAGGTGCGCCTAAGCCACTTAAAGAGGGTGTCAGCAAAGATGAAGCTGATGAAATCAAGAAAAAACTAGAAGATGCTGGTGCTGCTGTAAAAGTTGAGTAGTTATTGGATGAAACTAGTTATAAGTTTTGATGCGTAAAAATTAGGGCGTCAGCATTTTTTAGCTGCTCGCCCTAGTTATGCATGTTAAAACAAGAACAAAGTTTGTTGTGTATTAGTATTTAAGTTTATCCTAATTTCATTTCGTAGTAATACGTAGTAATACTTTGTAGCCAGGCTAAACATTTTAACCCCTATATGTTCGGAGTCTTATTTTGGCTTATTCTTTCACAGATCGTAAACGTATCCGTAAGAGCTTTGGGCGCATTGCGCAAGTCGCTCAAATGCCAAATTTAATTCAAATTCAAAAAAGTTCGTACGATTCTTTTTTACAGATGGGTGCTTCACAAGAAGTACGTCATACCACTGGTTTGCATTCTGCACTAAAATCGGTATTCCCGATTGTTGATTTAGCAAATACAGCAACGTTAGAATATGTTTCTTACGATTTTGATCAGCCCAAATATGATGTTGAAGAGTGCCGTCAGCGTGGCATTAACTTTTCTGCTCCTCTAAAAGTCACCCTTCGTTTGATTGTGTGGGATGTTGATGAAGATACTGGATCTCGTGAGATTCGTGGTATTAAAGAGCAAGATGTATATATGGGTGATATCCCATTGATGACAGAAAATGGTACCTTTATTATTAATGGTACAGAGCGCGTTATTGTGTCTCAAATGCACCGTTCTCCTGGTGTGTTTTTCGATCATGATAAGGGTAAGACACATAGTTCTGGTAAGTTTTTATATTCGGCAAGGATTATTCCTTACCGTGGCTCATGGCTTGACTTTGAATTTGATGCCAAAGATCTTGTGTATTTCCGTATTGACCGTCGTCGTAAGATTTTAATTGGTACGTTGTTGCATGCCCTAGGGCTAAGCCGTAAAGAAATGCTAGAAACTTTTTATAAAGTTTTACCATGCACATCGACTAAAAAAGGGTGGGTATTACCACTTGATTTAAATCGTTTGAAAGGTCAGCGTTTATCAGCTGATATTATTAGCGCTAAAACAGGTAAGCCTGTTTTAAAAGAAGGCCAAAAAATTACTGTCAAAACGATCAAAGAATTAGCTGCAGAAGGGATTGACACTCAGTTGGTTTCTGATGATCAGTTGGTTGGACAATATGTTATTAGCGATGTTGTTGATAGCAATAGCGGCGAGGTGTTACTTAATGCTGGTGATGAGTTAACCGCTGACAATATTGCTACATTAAGAGAAAATGCAGTTAAATCTGTCGATCTTATTGATCAACGTGATTCTGGTGCTGGTGCCTATATAAGAAATAGTATATTTGCCGATAAGAATGTTTCTTATGAAGAATCATTGCTAGAAATCTATAAAGTTATGCGTCCTGGTGAGCCAACTACCGTAGAAGCAGCGGCAGCATTGTTTGAAGGATTGTTCTTTGAGAATGAGCGTTATGACTTATCCGCAGTAGGACGTGTAAAAATGAATGCACGTCTTGGTCTTGAGATTGATGAAGACAACACTGTATTGACCAAGCAAGATATTCTTGAAGTAATTAAAACAATCATTTCGCTTAAGAATGGTGAAGGCGTAATCGATGATATTGACCACTTAGGTAATCGACGTGTTCGTTCGGTAGGTGAGTTGATGGAAAACCAGTTCCGTATTGGTTTGGTCCGTATGGAAAGAGCAATCATAGAGCGTATGAGCTCAGTAGAGATTGACACAGTGATGCCTCATGACTTGGTTAACGCTAAGTTATTGGTTGCTGTATTGCGTGAATTTTTTGGTTCATCGCAATTGTCTCAATTTATGGATCAAACAAATCCATTGGCAGAAATTACCCATAAACGTAGATTGTCAGCCTTAGGCCCTGGAGGTTTAACACGCGAGCGTGCTGGTTTTGAGGTACGTGACGTACATACAACACACTACGGGCGTATTTGTCCAATTGAGACTCCAGAGGGTCCAAATATTGGTCTAATCAACAGTTTGGCTACCTACGCTAATATTAACAAATATGGATTCATTGAAACACCATACAGAAAAGTTATTGGTGGTAAAGTAACCGATGAAGTAGTGTATCTTTCGGCTATTCAAGAAGGTGATTATACCATCGCACAATCTGACGTGCAGGTTAATGATGATAATAGTTTTGTTGAAAAACTGATTAGTTGTCGTCGTGGTGGTGACTTTGTAATGTCACGCCCGCAGGATATTGACTTTATGGATGTATCACCCATGCAATTGGTTTCAGTAGCAGCATCGCTTATTCCATTCTTGGAAAACGATGATGCGAACCGTGCACTTATGGGATCGAACATGCAACGTCAGGCGGTTCCATTGTTACAAGCTGATGCACCACTAGTTGGTACTGGTATTGAATCAACGGTTGCGCGTGATTCTGGAGTTGCTGCTGTTTGTAGACGTACGGGTATTGTTGACCAAGTTGACTCTAATCGTATTGTTATTCGTGCGACTGAAAAAAATGAAGAAGATGCACATGCTTTGGGTGTTGATATATACAATCTATTAAAATATCAGCGCACTAACCAAAATACGTGTATTAACCAACGTCCTATTGTAAGGGCTGGTGACTTGGTCAAGAAAGGCGATATTATTGCTGATGGCCCAAGTACTGACCTTGGTGAACTGGCGTTGGGTCGTAACGTAATGGTGGCATTCATGCCATGGAACGGATACAACTTTGAGGATTCAATTCTTATCTCTGAGCGTATAGTTAAAGACGATGTCTTTACATCGGTTCATATTGAACAGTTTGAGATTGTTGCTCGTGATACACGTCTTGGCCCTGAAGAAGTAACGCGTGATATCCCAAATGTTGGTGAAGATAACCTTCGTCATTTGGATGAAGTGGGTATTGTTCACGTTGGTGCTGAGATAAAATCAGGCGATATTTTGGTTGGTAAGGTTACTCCTAAAAGTGAGTCACCAATGACACCAGAAGAAAAATTACTTCGTGCTATTTTTGGTGAAAAAGCAGCTGATGTACGTGATTCTTCTTTACGTGTTCCTCCTGGAGTACAAGGTACGGTAGTTGAGGTGAGAGTATTCTCGCGTCGTGGTATCGACAAAGACGAACGTGCACTGGCTATTGAACAACAAGAAGTAGAACGTCTTTCTAAAGACAGGGATGACGAGCTGGCTATCTTGCATGCTGATATCTATAAGCGTTTGTGTGAATTGCTTGAAGGTGCGGATGCTACTGCAGGTCCTACAGGCTTTAAGAAAGGTAAAATTACAGCTCAAACTCTTGAAGACACACCACGTCAACAGTTATGGAAGTTTAAACTTTCTGATGAAAAGGCGATGGATGCGATGGAAGTTATGCGTCGTCAGTATGATGATGTTCAAAAAGCTGCGGATGCTCGTTTCGAAAACAAAGTAGACAAGCTTCAATCTGGCGATGATTTACAGCAAGGCGCTTTAAAAGTTGTTAAAGTATTTATTGCGGTTAAGCGTAAGCTACAACCCGGTGATAAAATGGCTGGTCGTCACGGTAACAAAGGTGTTATTTCACGTATCTTACCAGTTGAAGATATGCCATATGGTGAAGATGGAACTCCTGTTGACATTATTCTTAACCCGCTTGGTGTACCATCGCGTATGAATGTTGGGCAGATTCTAGAAACTCACCTAGGCTGGGCTTCTGCAGGTTTGGGACGTAAGATTCAGGCAGCTTTGGATACGTACCGTATTAATCAGAGTGCTGAAGAGCTTAGAAATTCGGTTGCTGATGTCTATGGAAAAGATGACAAAGACATTAACAAAGAAATTAAAGGTATGAGTGATTCAGAAGTACTTGAGTTAGCTAAAAACCTTAAAAAAGGTGTTCCATATGCTACTCCTGTATTTGATGGAGCCAAAGAGGCTGATATTGCTCAAACCCTAGAACATTCTGGCCTCGATTCTTCAGGACAGGTTACGTTGATTGATGGTCGTACGGGTGAACCATTTGAGCGTAAGGTAACAGTAGGTTACATTTATATGCTTAAGCTTCATCACCTTGTGGATGATAAGATTCACGCGCGCTCTATTGGTCCATATTCACTTGTTACTCAGCAACCACTTGGAGGTAAGTCTCACTTTGGTGGTCAGCGTTTCGGTGAGATGGAATGTTGGGCTCTACAAGCTTATGGTGCTTCTTATACACTACAAGAGATGCTGACAGTAAAATCAGATGATGTTGCTGGACGTATTAAGATGTACGAGTCTGTTGTGCGTGGTGATCATAACTTTGAATCAGGTATACCTGAATCATTCCATGTGATGATCAAAGAGCTTCGTTCACTTTGTTTGAATGTAACATTGCAGCAAAGTGATGAACAAGTAAACGACAACAATGAACAACCCGAACCATCTAACCCAGCTCCTTCAGAAGGTGAAGAAGCTGCGTAAGTAGTGTGTCGGTGTTATTGAATTTCATTACCTTATAATTGATAAGGAGAAGGTAGAATGAGAGAACTTGCTAATTTTTTCGGAAACGTAGGGTCCGCGCAATCTTTTGATCAAATAAAGATCATGATAGCGTCGCCAGAAAAGATCCGTTCGTGGTCTTATGGAGAGGTGAAAAAGCCTGAAACCATTAACTACCGTACGTTTAAACCCGAAAAGGATGGTTTGTTCTGCGCGCGTATTTTTGGTCCAGTAAAAGACTACGAATGTTTGTGTGGAAAGTACAAGCGCATGAAATACCGTGGTATTATTTGCGAAAAATGTGGTGTGGAAGTTACTACTTCAAAAGTGCGTCGTGAGCGTATGGGACATATTGAGCTTGCAGCTCCTGTTGCGCATATATGGTTCTTAAAATCCTTACCATCGCGGATAGCAACTCTTTTAGATATGGCTCTAAAAGATGTAGAGAAGGTATTGTATTTTGAATCCTTTGTGGTAACTGATCCCGGGCTAACACCATTTACAAAAGGGCAATTACTGAGTGAAGATTTGTATCTTAAGGCTCAGGATGATTACGGTGAAGATGCATTTAGTGCCGATATTGGTGCAGAAGCGATTCGTGATATACTTGCAGGTATTGATCTAGAAGAAGAAAAAGCAGCATTGCGCGGAGAATTATCGACCGTACGATCAGAAGTTAAACGTAAGAAAATTGTCAAGCGTTTGAAACTAATTGAAGCTTTCTTGGATTCTGGCAATAAGCCTGAATGGATGATCATGGAAGTAGTTCCTGTGATCCCACCTGAAATTCGTCCTCTAGTGATGCTAGATGGTGGTCGTTTTGCTACAAGTGATCTTAATGAGTTATATCGTCGTGTGATTAACCGTAACAACCGACTGAAGCGTCTAATAGAGCTTAAAGCTCCTGACATTATTGTGCGTAATGAAAAACGTATGCTTCAGGAGGCTGTAGATGCACTCTTTGATAATGGTCGTCGTGGTCGTGTGGTGAAAAATGCCAATAAGCGTCCATTTAAGTCACTTTCAGACATGCTCAAAGGTAAGCAAGGTCGCTTCCGTCAGAACCTACTTGGTAAGCGTGTTGATTATTCGGGTCGTTCCGTGATTGTGGTAGGTCCTGAGCTTAAATTGCATCAGTGCGGTATTCCAAAAAAGATGGCGTTAGAGTTATTTAAGCCATTTATTTATTCTAAGTTAGAATTATACGGTATTTCTACGACGCTTAAGCAAGCCAAGAAAATGGTAGAGCATGCTCGTCCAGAAGTATGGGATATTTTAGAAGAAGTGATTCGCGAACATCCGATACTTCTAAATCGTGCACCAACATTGCACCGTCTTGGTATTCAAGCATTTGAACCACTGCTTATTGAAGGAAAGGCAATTCAGCTTCATCCACTTGTTTGTGCTGCATTTAATGCTGACTTTGACGGTGACCAAATGGCTGTTCACGTGCCACTTTCAATCGAAGCACAGCTTGAAGCTCGTGTGTTAATGATGTCATCAAATAACATCTTAAGCCCATCAAATGGTAAGCCTATTATTGTTCCGTCTCAGGATATTATTTTGGGTCTTTACTGGCTTACATTAGAACGCGAAAAAGAGCCTGGTGAAGGTATGGCATTTGCTGATATATCAGAAATTCACCATGCACTTGATACGGGTGTTGTTACACTACACACCAAAATTCGTTATCGTGTTCCAGTTAAACATGTTGATGGTAAATTAGTACATGAAATTGTTGAAACTACACCAGGTAGAGCAATCTTATCAGGGCATTTGCCGGATAATAAAGGGCTAAGCTACGATAATGCTAACCGTTTGATGACCAAAAAAGAAGTGACTAACCTTATTGACACAGTGTATCGTCATTGTGGTTCAAAAGCTTCTGTGATTTTTGCTGATCATATCATGACGTTAGGTTTCTCGTATGCATGTAAGTCTGGTATTTCATTTGGTAAAGATGACATGCTTATTCCTGATGCAAAAGAGAAACATCTTGCCGATACGATGAAAGAAGTAGGCCACTTTGAAGAGCAATATGCTGAAGGTCTAATTACTCAAGGTGAGAAATACAACAAAGTAGTTGATGGTTGGGCACAATGTACAGACCGTATTGCGGCTGACATGATGAAATCCATTTCAGGTGAAGCGAAAGATTCTCCAAGAGATGAATTGGGTCGCTCGCAGCTTAATTCTATCTACATGATGGCTCACTCAGGAGCACGTGGTTCTGCAGCTCAAATTAAACAGCTTGCTGGTATGCGTGGTTTGATGGCCAAGCCAAATGGCGACATTATTGAGACGCCTATTATCTCGAACTTTAAAGAAGGTCTTTCTGTACTAGAGTACTTCAATTCTACACACGGTGCACGTAAAGGTTTGGCTGATACGGCACTGAAAACGGCAAACTCTGGTTACTTGACTCGTCGTCTTGTTGATGTTGCTCAAGATTGTATTATTACAGAAGATGATTGTGGTACGGAAGAGGGACTCATTGCAAAAGCTATCATAGAAGGTGGCGAGATAACCGTTCCTCTTGCTGATCGTATTTTGGGACGTACTGCTGCAATTGATGTACATCACCCAGTAACTGATGAGCTAATTATTAAAGCTGCTCAGATTATTGATGAGAAGACAATCGAAGCAATTGATGCAGCTGGTCTTGAGTCAATCAAGATTCGTTCTGTCTTGACATGTAAAGGTGAGCACGGTGTATGTGCTAAATGTTACGGTCGTGATTTGGCAACAGGTGACTTAGTGAGTGTCGGTGAAGCTGTTGGTGTTATTGCTGCACAGTCAATTGGGGAGCCAGGTACTCAGCTTACGATGCGTACATTCCACATTGGTGGTGCCGCGCAAAAAGGTGTTGAGGTTTCTTCTGTTGAAGCTGCATTTGATGGTCTTCTTAAGATTGTTAACCGTAATGTGGTTGAAGATAGTCAGAAGCGTCACGTGGTTATGAGCCGTACATGTGAGCTAGTAATTGTGGATGCTGAATCGGGTCACGAGAAAGCACGATACAAAGTACCTTATGGTGCTAAGCTTGCTGCTGATGACGGCGATGAAGTTAAGAAAGGCCAGTCACTAGCACAGTGGGATCCATATACTATTCCTATTATTACTGAGCGTTCAGGTACAATTGTATACCGTGATTTAGTTCCTGATGTTTCGATTAAAGAAAAAGTTGATGAAGCAACAGGTATTAGTAGTAAAATCATTTGTGACTGGAAGCAAAAAGCTGGTAGCTCTGATCTTCGTCCTCGTATTACCTTGCGTGATAAAGATGGTGAAGTCATTACATTAGCAAATGGTCTTGAGGCACGTTACTTCCTTCCTATAGATGCAATTATGGGTGTTGAAGATGGTCAAGAGGTGCATGCGGGTGATGTATTGGCACGTATTCCTAAAGAGTCATCTAAGACGCGTGATATTACAGGTGGTCTTCCACGTGTGGCAGAGTTATTTGAAGCACGTAAACCAAAAGACCATGCGGTTATTTGTGAAATTGAAGGTACCATTGAGTTTGGTAAAGACTATAAGTCAAAACGTCGTATCATTATTCAGCCTAAAGACGGTGAAGGTGATGCAGTTGAGTATCTGATTCCTAAAGGTAAGCATATCACGGTTAATGAAGGTGATTATGTTCGCAAGGGTGACCTGATTATGGATGGTAATCCTGTACCTCACGATATCTTGCGTGTAATGGGTGTTGAAGCTCTTGCTGAATATATGGTGAATGAAGTTCAGTCGGTATACCGTTTGCAAGGTGTGAAGATTGACGATAAGCACCCAGAAGTAGTTATTCGTCAGATGCTTCAGAAAGTAGAAATTATTGATTCTGGTGAAACCACCTTCTTGATTGGTGAAAATGCTGACCGTGAAGAATTTGAAGCAATTAATAAAAAAGCTGAAAAAGAAGGTTATAAGCCAGCGCGTGCGATTCCTGTACTTCAGGGTATCACGAAAGCTAGTTTACAGACGCATTCATTTATTTCGGCGGCTTCGTTCCAAGAGACCACGCGTGTTCTTACCGAAGCTTCGGTATCTGGTAAAGAGGATGACTTACGTGGACTTAAAGAAAACGTTATTGTTGGTCGCCTTATTCCTGCAGGAACAGGTTACTACCTAAACGAAGTGCGCGGTATAGCTAAGAAGCGTGATGCTGAAATTGAAGCCGAGAATCAACGCCGTCGTCTTGAGCAAGAAGAAGCTCAAGCTAAACCAGAGGAAGCATCATCTGAAAATTCAGATGATAGTAAACCTCAAGAAGGCGATGATTCTTCAGTGGAGGCTACAGCGTAGCAGATTCACACTTGAGATTTATAAAAAACCACCGTAAGTTAAACGACATTACGGTGGTTTTTTTAAATGTATCGCCTGTTTTGCGCTTGAGTATAACAAGTGTTAAATAATAATGCTGATACATATACTTATGTTAGCCAAGAAGGGGGGCATGTAATTGAAGACCATTAAGAAACAAGATAGTATTGGTTTTACGCTAATCGAGCTTTCAATTGTGCTGGTTATTATTGGGCTCATTGTTGCTGCAATCGTTGCTTCTCAGGAGCTTGTAAAGCAATCTCGGCTAAATGCCATTGTTACTGAAGCAAATGAATTTACGGCTGCGTTTAATGCTTTTAATTTACAGTATAATCAATGGCCTGGTGATATGGATAATGCCTCTAGCTATTGGTCTGGTTGTACAGATGCAGCAAGTAATAATTGTGACGGCGATGATGATAGAGCGCTTGATTGGACTTCTGGTCAAACGGATAAGGAGTCTACGCGATTTTGGCAACATTTGTCACTTTCTGGTATTTTACCCGGCGATTACGATGGGGCGGCAAGTGAATCGGTTCCTTATGAGCCTGCCGGATCAACAACCCCCGTATCATCCTATCCAAAAGGACATTGGCGTACGCATGATGATTGGCTGCTTCACAATGATACAGTATACCATAAAGTATTTGTATTAACCCAATCTTCTTCTTCTATTAACTGGCGTGCTATTCTTACCCCTACAGAAGCACATGCGATTGACGCAAAAATAGATGATGGCAAAGGATTGTCAGGAATAGTACGTCCCACTCAAGGAAAAAATGCATCCAATGCTTGGTATGCGGCTGCAAATTGTGTTGACCTAACAAATGATTACGATCTAGATCAAGCGGCGCAAACATGTGTGTTAGCGATTCGATATTGATCGTTTTTGTTTTTGGCTTGCTGACTTTAACTGCCCGCATGCCGCCAAAATATCTTGTCCTCTTGGTGTACGAATAGGTGCTTGGATGTCATGGGATTTTATAATTGAGCTAAATTTTTCAATTTGCTTCATCGACGAACATTTATAATTACTTCCTGGCCATGGATTAAAAGGAATAAGGTTTACTTTACTAGGTATGTCCTTAATTAATCTTACTAGCCGTTTTGCATCATCGCTTGAGTCATTTACGCCATCTAACATGACATACTCAAATGTAATACGGCGGTTTAAATCTTTTGCTGGATAGCGCTTACAAGCTTCAAGTAGTTCTGAGATTGGATATTTTTTATTAATGGGAACTAGCTCATTACGGACATCATCGGTAGTTGCATGTAATGAAATTGCAAGATTAACGCCTGTATCATGACCAATAGACTCTATTTTAGGAACAATTCCTGAAGTAGATAACGTAATTCTGCGCCTGGATAGTGCAATACCGTCGCCATCTGTAATAATGTTAATGGCATCACGTACATGATCATAGTTAAGCAAAGGTTCGCCCATGCCCATTAATACAATATTAGAAAGCAAACGCGGACGTGTACTTGATGGCCAGCCGTTGAGTCGATCCCGTGCTACCATAACCTGAGAAACGATTTCTTCTGCGGTTAAGTTTCGAACCAACCGTTGTGTGCCTGTATGGCAAAACGAGCAAGTAAGCGTACATCCAACTTGCGAAGAGATACAAAGCGTACCACGGTCTTCTTCAGGAATAAATACGGTTTCAACTTCATGGCCATCAGCAAATTTGAGAAGCCACTTTATCGTTCCATCAGAAGATTTTTGTTCTGTACTAATGGTGGGGCGAGAAATTCTAAAGCTAGTGTTAATGGTTTGCTGTAGATCTTTACCAATATTGTGCATCTTTTGCACATCATAGATTCCACGGTGGTAGATCCAGTGCCAGAGTTGTTTGGCACGAAAAGCAGGAATATTACGTTGTTTTAGCGTCGCTAAAAGTGCTTCTTTGGTCAAGCCAATAATGTGAGGGCAAGAAGAAGCAGTTGCGGTAGGGGTGATGGCTGGTTTCATAGGAATGGAGAGTTTTGTAATATTTTTGGTACATTATACAAGAATTCTAATAAAGTAATAGTAAAAATATAAGCGTCATTGTATAACAGTGGATACGTTCATTTAACGATACTATATAACCCCAACGATGGATAAAATCCAATGTTTTAGCCATCGTTGGGATTATAAGACAGGCAAGAGAAGGTGTCTGTTTCGTGCTTACACTAGCACGCTTTGAAATTAGAATTTACGATAGTATAACAACTTATGCGATATATTAGTGTAATTGTGGTTGCGGTGTGTCTTTGTGGCGTGCTTGGAGGAGTTTTGGTTCCAGGTGCGGTGGTGGCTATGGTTACGCATGGATCAAAAGAATCTGTCTCAGGAAAATATTTGGCTGCAAATTATGCTTATAAGCAGCAACATTTAGATGCTGCTGCGCGGGTATTGCTTCGTGCACTCGAGAAAAACCCAAATGATACGCAATTGCTTTCCGAAAGTTATGTTACGTTGCTTTATGCCGGGCAAGTACAACAGGCCATTGAGCATGCAAAACGTTACCGGAACTTAAAGCCAGATGATACTAATTTACTTATTGATGTGTTAGATGCGCTGGAAGCATTTAAACAAGAACGGTATGTTGATAGTTCGGCTTTGTTAGAAGCAATGACCAAGGCAATGTCGCAGCAAACTATCTTAGGAATTAATAAGGTAATGCTACCTTATTTGTTAGTGTGGTCGGAAATGGGAAAAGGTGCTTATGACCAAGCAACGTTAGTGATGGATGCATTAATTGGTGATGAGAATAAAGGAGCTCATTTTTTATATTTTCAGGCTGGTTTGGTTTATGACATGATTGGCAATCATGCTAAAGCGGCAAAATTTTATGAACGAAGCATTGCTAATTACCATCCTCCATACCGATATATAAAAGCTATTGGTAACTTTTATGAGCGCCAACAAGATATTAAAAGAGCTAGAGAGTTATACAGTCAATATCAGCTTTCTCAACCACATGTGACATTTTTTAAAGATGATTTAGAACGTCTTGATAAGCGTCAACTTGCTACAAAGCCATTTATCATGACTCCTACAGAAGGGTTGTCTGAGATGTTTGCTGAGGCTGCAAGGGTATTATATAGTGCGGATTTGCGTCTTGAGGCGATGGCTTATATGCATATGGTGCTGTACATTAATCCGCATCATTATGATATTATTGATCTGCTGGGATCTCATTATGAATTAAACCAACAATATACTAAGGCAGTCGAAGCGTATCAGTTGATGGATAAATCATCAGATTACTACTGGCCATCGCGTGTGTATATTCAAGAAAATCGTTACCTTAGTGGTGAAAAAATGGCTGCGTGTAAAGAGTTGCTGGCTTTAGGTAATAGAAAGGAAACTTCGTATTTGGCTAGAGTAACACTGGCAGATTTATTGCGGTCCGACCATCATTACGAACATGCGGTAGTGATTTATGATCGAATTTTGAAAGACCTGAATGTGATTAAGCCATCTCATTGGGGGTTATATTTTGCCCGCGGTGTTAGTTATGAACGTACAGGGCGCTGGCCACGAGCAGAAGAAGATTTTTTATATGCACTGACGTTACGGCCTCAACAACCAGATGTTCTTAATTATTTGGGATATAGTTGGATTGATCGAAATGTGCACCTTGAACAAGCCACACATATGTTACAAGAGGCTGTTCGTCAACGTCCTGGTAATGCTCAAATTGTTGACAGTATGGGATGGGCTCTTTACAAGCAGCAAGATTATGAGCGTGCAGCGATGTATACTGAACGAGCATTAGAATTACTTCCCGATGATGCGGTGATAAACGACCATCTAGGAGATATATATTGGCATCAAGGAAGAAAAAACGAAGCAGAATTTCAGTGGAAACGTGCGCTAAAATATCCTTCTTCTATGATAAGTAGCGAATTATTGCAGGAAAAAATAACTCATGGCATCCTTGATTAAGCTTACTGCTCCTGCAAAAGTGAACCTTTGTCTGCATATTAATGGTAGGCGGGATGATGGCTATCATATGCTTGAAAGTGTGATTGTATTTACCGATAAAGGTGATGAAATCACGATTGAAAAATCGTCAACAACGCAATTAATCATTCAGGGAAAATTTGGTAATAATTTACCAAATGATGGCTCTAATTTGATGCTCAAGGCAGTGAGTCTGCTTGAAAAGAACGTTGGTAAGTCTCTTCCTGTAACCATGAGTTTGACCAAGAATTTACCTATTGCTGCAGGTATTGGCGGTGGCTCGTCCGATGCTGCATCCGTATTAAAAGGGATTAATCGGCTTTATGAACTTGCAATAGATGATACCATGTTACGTGAGCTTGGATTAGAATTGGGAGCGGATGTTCCTGTATGTTTGTACGGTAAGCCGGCCTATGTTTCTGGTATTGGTGAGGTGATTGAACCATATGTACTTCCAGATAATTTTTATCCGTATATTTTGTTAGCTAATCCTGGTGTAGAGGTGGCAACAGGAGATATTTTTTCGCGTATGACTAAAGATAATTACAGTCATATGCCAGACGATTTATTGCAAGCATGCAATGACATGCAAGCCGTAGCAGCTCATTTGGTGCCTGAAATAGAAGCATTACTGGGGATGCTCAAAGCAATAGACGGAGTTGGTATGGTGCAAATGTCGGGTAGTGGAGCTACGTGTTTTGCATTGTTTCGTGATAAGGATAAGGCACTGGATGCTGCGCATTATGTAACTAAAGCAGATCCAGCTATGTGGTGTCAAGTAATGCAAGTTTGTTAACTAATCCTAATTGTGGATAGGTTTTAATGAACGAAATACCACCAAGTTGAGAAGGTGATTAGCCAGACTATTTTCTGGCTTTATTTACTTCTTCTAGCAAGGTTTCAAAACCTACAGCACCAGGAATTAATTCTCCGTTAATGATAAATGCAGGTGTGCCATTAATGCCTAACCGACGAGCTAGTAGTTGGTTGTTATTAATAGTGTCTTGAATGGATGGAGATTTTAGGGCTTGAGATAATTTTTCTTTATCAATACCTAACTTGGATGCTTTATCCAAAATCGCGGTTTGGGTAGTAATGCGTCCTTCAAATAATGCTTTATGAAAATCCCAGTATTTCTCGGGTGCAATGTCATGTACCGCCAGTGCTGCCATAGAGGCCATATTAGAGCGTTGGCCCAGTATAGGAAGTTCTTTGAAAACAACTTTAACATTTTTATCTACGTCAAGAAGCTGAGCAATAGAAGGGAGTACCTTGCGGCAATAACCACAAGAATAATCAAAAAATTCAACAACGGTTACGTCGCCGTCAGGATTGCCGACGATAGGATCTTTTGGGTTATTGGCAATTTTATCCCAGTCATTTTTAATCGCGTTTTGGGCTTCTGCTGCTTTAATTTGTTTTTGCTGATTAAAATGATTTTCGATTGAAGCCATGATTTCTTGTGGGTTCTGGGCAATATAATCTTTAACAATATCACGAACCTCTTCTTCAGAAAGGCCAGAAGACGCTGTTGGGCTAACAATGCTCATGATATGTGAAACTGAAAGCGCAATAAAGGTTACAACAATAGCAACCATACCAATAATTTTTGTAGAACTGCCCATGTTTAAATACTCGTGATTAAATGATAGAAATAATGATGTAACTTAAACTGACCGAACAAATGAGTCAACAACGGATCAACGTCGTTGAGTTTTCTTATTCTTAGCAAGATCAATTGCCACTAAGATATCCTGTTTCTTAAGTTCAGCTCGACTGCCAGGTTTAATATATTCTTCGGCGCGTTTAACAAAATCTTTGGCATCATTAACTTTTCCTGCAAGAAGCGCTTTTTCTGCGGAAGCTAAATTAGAAAGGCCTAGTTGCCCGTCTCTTCCATATGCAACGGCCAATTGATGCCATATGAAGCTATTTTTGGGTTCAACAGTAAGGGCTTGTTCTAATAAAGAGATAGCGGGTTTTGCATTGTTATTTTCTTCTGTAGCCAGGTAGGCGGTTGCTAGGCCAATGTTAATCAGTGGCGAGTGGCCAAGAAGTTCTTGAGATTTTTGATAATACGTAATGGCTTCTTTTATATTGCCATGCTCAAACATCATTTGACCTTTAAGTTCAACATAAAAGGGATTGTGAGGATATAACGCAATCAGTTTGTTGATTTGCTCTAATGCACTTTTATGGTCAGGGATGCGGTACAGAGCAATAGCACGCGCGTAAAGTGCTTCTTGAGATGTATCGGACTCTGGATATGCTTTGAGTATTCTTTCTTTATCTTCGGTAAAAGCACGAAGTTTGATAATCGCTAGTTTAAATTGTTGTTTTAATTTTTCAGGGATATTGTTTTTGGGCGGATGCTGTTTAAGATAATGTTGTATGTGGGTCATCCGTTCACGGCTAAGAGGGTGGCTTCGTGTGTATGGGTTCACAGAATCATATAGAATATTTTCCTGGTTATAGAGAGTGTTTAATAATTCCAGAAGGCCTTTTGGAGAATATCCTATAGAGTTCAGGTAGGTTAATGCGGCTTGATCTGCAGCTTCTTCTTGTGTGCGTGTAAATTTTAGTAGGCTACGTTCAGCTACATGTGCGGTGCCTGCAATAATAGCCTGTCCAGCTTCGGGTGATCCCGCAACCGATGCGGCAATACCTAATAAGAAGCCAAATGTAGACTGTAAGGAAACATCTTGAAATTCATTTTGAATCCTTACCAGATGTCCTCCTGCAATATGGCCTGCTTCGTGGGCTATCACCCCAATTAGCATATTAGGGTCGGTTGATAAGCGCATAAGGCCGGTATTAATAAAAATATTTTGTCCACCCATAACATAGGCATTGATTTGGTCGTCCTGGACAATATATAGTTTAACACTTTGAGGGGACAATCCTGCTGCAACTAAGATCGGTTCGGTAAGTTCTTTAAGTACTTGCTCTATTTCGGCATCTCTAATAATGGATGCAGCTGTAGCTGGCAATGCGTGAAAAACAATGGTAAGAATAATAATAAATCGTAAAAACATATAAGTCATTCGTAATATTTAACCCATAACCCAATCATCATATTATATCACAGAGTTAACATGCAACACCAAACCTTATTTGTATTTGATATTGAAACTACCTACGATACTGAAGCGGCAGCTAATTTATTAGACGTCGCTACAGATGATAAAGAAGAACTGCGTCAGGGATTAGAACAATATCACCTTAATATTACCAATGGAAAAAATTCGTTTCCACGTCAACCATTCCATAAAGTTATAGCAATTAGTTTTTTGGAGGCGCAAATAACTCGCGAGGGACAAGCCGAACAATATACACTTCAAACACTCAGAAGTGGCGGCAAGGAGGATGCTTCAGAGGAAGAATTAATTGAAGGATTTTTTCATTATTTGGGTAAATCGCGTGCGCGGCTTGTTAGTTATAATGGTCGTGGTTTTGATTTGCCTGTATTAAAATACCGAGCAATGAAATATGGTATTGATGCGCCATGGTTATTTAAGTCTGGTGATAAATGGAATAGTTATCAATCGCGCTATAGTTTGGACTGGCACTGTGACCTTATTGAAGCTTTATCTGATTTTGGGGCGTCGGCTAGGTGTAAGCTAAATGAAATTTGTTCGGTTTTTGGTTACCCAGGAAAAGTTGGTGTTGATGGTTCGATGGTAACCCAAATGTATGATGATGGAAAAATAAAAGAAATTCGTGACTATTGTGAGACAGATGTGCTAAATACCTACCTGGTATATTTACGGTACATGAATCATTGCGGTACGTTGTCCCGTATACATTATAACCAGGCGATATCAGATGTGGTTTCGTTCTTAGAAAATGAATCAGCTAGCAAGCCTCATTTAGAAGAATTTTTACATGCCTGGTCTGATGTTTGCCAAAAAGAATTCACCTTAGCAGCGTAAGCATTTTTTAGTAGTGTCATGAGTCATAAGTTACAAGCCCCTCGCGGAACAAAAGATTTATATCCGTGTGATTATCGTAAGTTTAGGCATGTTGTGGATACAGCCGAATCGATCGCAAAGCTCTATGGCTTTGACGGTATCATGACACCAATTATTGAACATATTGAAGTGTTCCAAAAGTCACTTGGTGAGACATCGGATGTTGTTGGCAAAGAAATGTATGTGTTTGAGGATCGTGGTGGTGAATTGATATGCTTGCGTCCAGAATTTACAGCAGGTATTGCCAGGTCTTTTATTTCTTCGGGTATGCAACAATATGCGCCGTTTAAATTATTTGCTGCTGGGCCATTATTTCGGTATGAGCGACCACAAAAGGGTAGGCAACGTCAGTTCCACCAAATTAATGCAGAAATATTGGGCATGGGGGATCCTAATACGGATGTAGAGCTAATAGCAATGGCAGACCATCTTTTGGATAAGCTTGCCATCAAAAAATATACAAGCCTGGAAATTAATTCACTGGCAGATACAGCATCTCGAAGTGCTTACAGGGATGCATTGGTGGATTATTTATCTGGGTATAAAAATGATTTATCGGCAGATAGTCAAAAGCGTTTAGAGAAAAATCCAATGCGTATTCTTGATTCTAAAGACGAACAAGACCAGAAGATTGTTGCCGATGCACCAAAGCTACCGGATTTTTATTCGGATGATTCAAAAGCATTTTTTGATAGCGTATTAGACGGACTAAATACCCTTGGCATTGCCTATACGGTCAAGCCCACTCTTGTTCGTGGTCTTGATTATTACTGTCATACTGCGTTTGAGTTTACAACCAATGACTTGGGAGCACAAAATGCAGTAATTGCAGGTGGTCGGTATGATGGGTTGATTGGTTCAATGGGGGGACCCGAAACTCCTGCTATTGGTTTTGCTGGTGGTATAGAACGAATGGTGGCATTATTGGAGCAAACTGAGCAACAATTTAATAGGATGCGTGGTGTGGTTCTCATGCCAATGGGAGACAAGGCTCAGGCTGCATTACTTGAGTTGGCCAATAATTTGCGTCATCAAGGTATAAAAGCGGAAATGCTCATTTCAGGTAATATCCGAAAGCGTATGAAAAAAGCGGATCAAAAAAATGCAACACATGTTTTGATTCTGGGTGAGGATGAATTGGTGGCTGGCCAGGTAACAATTAAAGATATGCAGCATGGTAATGAAGAAAAAATACCCCTAGATGGGGTGATAGCTTATTTGAAGAAGGGCGGTTGATATTATGGCATTGCAAGATGAAAAATTAGAACAGCTTATACAAAAGCATCAAGAGTTAGAAAAAAGAATAGCTGATCCTGGATCACTCAGCCAAGAGGAGTTTGTGAGTGCGTCAAAGGAATATTCGGAATTATCTCCAGTAGTAGAAAAAATTAAAGAATTCTTTGATGCTAGGCAAGAAGAGCAAGATCTAACAGAATTGTTAGAAGATGAAGAAATGAAAGATATTGCTGCCGAAGAATTGCAAGAGCTTAAGTCACGTATTCCCGAACTTGAAAAAGAAATTCAAATTGCACTTCTGCCAAAAGATGAAGACGATACTAAAAATGCCATTATTGAGGTAAGGGCAGGAACCGGTGGTGAAGAGGCTGCGTTATTTGCAGCAGATTTATTTGGTATGTATCAACGATACGCTGATCATAGAGGTTGGAATTTTGAAGTATTATCCATCTCTGATACCGGTACAGGTGGGTATAAGGAAGCTTCGGCGAATGTGTCTGGTAAAGATGTATTTGCGAGGTTGAAATTTGAATCGGGTGTGCATCGGGTTCAGCGTGTTCCAGAAACAGAGTCTAGTGGGCGTGTACATACATCAGCTGCTACGGTAGCAGTGCTTCCTGAGGCTGAAGAAGTAGATATTGATATTGACGAAAAAGACTTGCGGATTGATATTTTTCGGGCATCGGGCCCTGGTGGTCAGTCAGTTAATACCACTGACAGTGCCGTACGAATTACGCATATTCCTACGGGGATTACAGTGTCTCAGCAAGATGAAAAATCCCAGCACAAAAACCGAGCCAAGGGCATGAAAATTCTTCGTGCTAGATTGTATGAAGCAGAACGCGCTAAAAAAGAGGCAGAGCGTGCTGCTGATCGTAAAGGGCAGGTAGGTTCGGGCGATAGGTCTGAACGTATTCGTACGTATAATTTTCCTCAAGGAAGAGTATCGGATCACCGTATTAATTTAACGCTTTATAAAATTAATGAGATTGTTGCAGGTGGTGAGTTGGATGAGTTGGTGGATGCATTGACTGCAGAAGACCAGGCAGTCAAATTGGCTGCACAATAGGGTGGATTATTTTATTGGTTCTTTCTTTTTAATTACCTCAACTAACACGCAAGTAAGGTGAGTGGAGTCTGGTATGTCGGCTGGATAACCGGACTACACAGATGGGCAACTTAAGAGAAAGAGCCAAACTAATAGTAAATCATAAACATTCTCTATAATTATAAACTAAAAATCAAACCATGAACCTCAAGCCGTTTCTTATTCAACAAGCTAACCGCTTAAAACAAGCTAATATTGAAAACCCCATGCTGGATGTACGGGTTTTGGTTATGCATGTGACTGGTCTTAGTCTTGAGGATATCATTAAAAATGATGCACAAATAACTCAAGAGCAAGCAAACAATATTGATAAGTTAGTGAGCAAGAGGGTTAATTGTGAGCCCATTGCATATATTATTGGCAGCAAAGAGTTCTATGGATTAGAGTTTAAGCTTAACCAAGCTACCCTTATTCCAAGGCCGGATACCGAAGTGCTTATTGATGCCGTACTAGAATACATTCAGGCAGATAGTGCAGTCACTATTGCCGATCTTGGAACGGGTTCTGGCTGTATTCTATTAAGCTTGTTACATAACTTGCCAAAAGCAACTGGTATTGGAATTGATATTCAGCAAGAAGCAATTGATGTTGCTAAGTACAATGCTGAATATTTAGGGCTTGCCAAGCGCGCCAAATTTGCTATAAGTGACTTTAGCGAAGGGATGAGGGACCAGGTTGACGTAATAGTGTCAAACCCTCCCTATATCAGGAATGATGATATCCCACATTTAATGCCAAGTGTAGCTCATTATGAGCCCCCTGTCGCTTTAGATGGTGGTAATGATGGACTTGAGTGTTATAGGCAACTAGTTAATGTAGTAGAGAGTTCTTTAAAGCCCGGAGGGGTTGCGTTTTTTGAGTGTGGACAGGGACAGCACGAACAGGTTGCGGCATTATTTTGTGAACTTAAGAATGTTTCGCTATTAGATATAAAGCACGATTTGGCGGGTATTGCTCGTTGTGTAGTGCTGAAAAAATACAATTAAGGTTATTACAAAACAGAAAAGGTGATATAGATCCATGCAACAACGTAGACATAATAATAGTTCAAACCACCATAATAAAAAGAACAAATCTAAGCGTGCTCGTGCTCGCATGTTGCAAAATAAATATATGGATAAGGCCAAAGAAGCTCTTGGTTCTGGTGACCGTATTACAGCCGAATATTTCTTCCAATATGCTGACCATTACGCACGTATAGCAAATGAAGGCTAATTTTTCTTGATATTATATATATGATGCCTCTTTTACCTAGTGGCCTGAGCGGCGATACTCTTACCGATACGCAGTTTATTCATGAATGGGTTCATTATTTAGAAGCCCAAGGTGTGGATATTGCCGATGGCGGTAGAGGTAAAGCCTCTATGCATGCTGATAAAGATGCTGTTGCCGCAATGAAAGCAATGTTGTTGCAGCTTGATGAGCATGTTGGAAGTGTAAGACCCTATGGCTCGTCAATCTTGGGAGAAAAGCACTTTAGGCAGCAAGTCACAAAGGGATTAAAAGCCGAATATAATCTTGAGTATCAACAAGATGAAATTTTATTCACCCCTGGTGGTCAGTTTGGTTTAGCTTTGGTATTTCATCTGTTAGAGCAATTAATGCCAACAGGCTGTATTGTTACGCCAAGGCCGTGGTATGTAAACCATCACGAGCTGGCACATATGTTTATAGGTGACACATTGTCCGTTAAAGCTAATCCAAGCTATGATAAATTCCAGCCCGTTGAAATATTGGACCATCCACAACTTAAAATAACACCACAATCTCTTCAGAAAGCCATTGATATGGCTGATAAGCCAATAAGTGCTTTTTTATTTTGCAATCCGGGTAATCCTTTGGGCAATGTAATGTACAAAGAAGATTGGCTTACAATTGTGGATACGCTGCGGGCTTATCCTGATGTGCCTATAATACTGGATGAGGCATTTACTGAAATTGTATTTGATGATGAGCGTAGGAACGAGATTTCATTATTACATGCTGCCCCTGACCTACAAGACAGGGTCTTTTTGTTTCGTTCGGGAACCAAAGCATTAGGACTTGCCGGTGAGCGTTTGGCGGTGCTGGCGGCTCCTAAAAAATACATCCAAGCGCTAATGCCATTGCAAAGTAGGCTTATGGGGAATACGCCATTATTGTCTCAGGCGGGGATGGCTGCTGCGTTGATGCATATGACGCCAACAAAGAAAAAAACAATTTCGGATTATTATCAAAAAAATGCTGAATTTTTGTACGAAGAACTCAAAGCGCTAGGTTTGGTGCCCTTAAACAACTATAAACCTGAAGGTGGGTTTTATTTTTTGATTGACCTATCTGCCCTTAAGGGTAAGGCACTGCCCCAGGAGGCTGCCAAAATATTAGGCAATAGTAGGGATGTTATGTTAACAGATAGGGATATTGCCATGGCGTTGTTGTTTGGTTTTGGTCAACAACAAGGTAAAGGGCTTGCCTTAATTCCAGCTTCTAGTTTTGGTCTTGATCCGGCGCTTTGTTGGTTAAGAGTTTCATTTAGTAGTTATCGCCAAGAGCTTGAAAATATTGTGTTAATGCTCAGTTCTTGTTTACGCGTATAGCTGCGTGCGCTGTAAAGCACATGTTTTTAGATGAAGTTAACGAATATTGTTGGATAGAAGTATATGCCAGTGTGACGCTCCTCAGCCATGCAATCAACCCCCTGAGCGGTCAAGCTTGAGCCAAGTGGTTGTACGTTCTGCATCTCCTTTATTATCAAAAGAAACTCTTATAAACTAGCACCGCAAAAACCATCCAGGGTTTTTACGCCACTCAGGGGGCTGCATTTCTTTTTTTTCTTGATCGTTTAGGTCATCCCACCATTTGCGGCACCATTTGGGTTGTTTACAAAATTTGATTGCATCTGCCTCATCCATATATTCATGTACGGATGCTAAGCATTTGTTAAAATCACCTTTTTTCTGTGTCACCGGATGAGTGCTATGTTGTTGTGGTGTGCATCCGGTGATGATGATCATAGCAATGCTACTGGCAAGTAATAAGCTATGCTGCTTCATTTTTGATCTCAATTTTTCGTGGTGTAGCACTAGGTGTTTCTTTTTTGGGGATTTGAACATGTAATACTCCTTTACTAAAGCCAGCACTTACTTGGCTTGGGGTTATTTGGCCCCAATAATGAACAAGGACTTTTTTTTTGCTCCTTTTAGGTTCTGTTGAGATTTTACTTTAACCATTGCATAGCGGAAATGAAGTGCAAGAAAGCTACAAAGCATTTTTTAGTTTTATCGAACCTAGCAAACAA